>Ga0074045_10001767_pt1 | contig 20538 bp, 43 predicted proteins | sample BogForMeECP23OM2_FD_94442 | JGI IMG/M metagenome (GOLD analysis project Ga0074045, IMG submission 94442) | Bog forest soil microbial communities from Calvert Island, British Columbia, Canada - Bog Forest MetaG ECP23OM2 | ecosystem: Environmental > Terrestrial > Soil > Wetlands ...
AGAAGGCCATCCGCGCCGCGGGCTTCCAGTAGGCGACTCAGGTCTCAAATAGCGACTCCCGGGTGGTCCCTGGGATGACCATTGGTCACATGCCATCCCCGCGGACCGGGTTTAGCTCCATCAAGCACGGTCGGGTCGTCCGCTACATCTTCTACCGCAAGACATCGGACGTCGAGAAAGCGGCCCGGGTCCTGGAGTCCCGCGGCCTCCGCGTGGCCGACCAGGGGCCCAACTTCGTCTCCTACTACGGCACGCCATCGAAGCGCGAGGTAGCGATGCTCGCGCGCCACGAGGACGTCACACAGTATAACCCGAAGTACCGCCAAATCGCCACGGCCGCGTTCCGTCGGAGGTTCGAGTCCTGCGTGATGCAGGTCAAGGCGTCGGGCAGCGCGGTCAGTCCCTGGGCCGTCTGCACGACCACGCTCAAGGGCTACCCGAAGAGGAATCCGGTCTACAGCCTGAAGGGCGCCCACATCACCCCCATCCGGCGCATGGCAGCCTCGGTCGGCGGTCCGTCGCGCACCGTCACGATATGGGATGCGGACACGGGGAAGGGAATCAAGCTCAGCGGAGGTGACATAGGGACGCTGCTCGTCAGCATCGTCAGCCAGAGTTCCGATGACCCGCAGGAGCGAATCCGATTGCTCCGGAGCCCGGTCGTGGAGAGGATACACAGTTGGTGGATTCGATGAAGCTCGTACGAGTGCGCCGAAAGGACGGGACCAAGTACCTGGCACTCCTCGTCGAGCGAAACCCGCGCCACCCGAAGAACCCGATTGAAATCCGGCGCCAGGCCATCGGTTACGTCGAGCGGGCGAGGTCGCAGGTCCACATGGCCGCAGAGGCCATGTCGCAGGGACTGACGGTCGTCTCAACCGGCGACCCCGAGGCGATGGAGATGGCCGCCATCCTCCAGTTCATGCGCCGATTGGAGCGGTCGGTCGACCAGGCCGCCAAGAGGCTGCGTCGCCGATGAAGCTCGTCCGCATCCGCCGCAAGGCTCGCCCCAACCCCGTCGCGGAAATCCACATCCTTCGGTGCAGGTCCGACGTTGACAACGAGGCGTACCCCGACGTCGCGGACGCGCGGGTCTCCGAGATTTGGCAGGCCGGCATCAAAATCAGCGGTGGCCACGGGTTCTGGATGTCGAGCAGTCTGTGGCATCACCGCAATCCCAAGGAGATGGTGAAAGCGTGGGTGGACGGCTGTTCTCGCTACAACCTCTGCGACCTCGACATCGTCCTCTACGGGGATTGGACCGACGGTCGGCACATCGCCGACAACATCGACCACGATTACAAGTACTCCGAGCTGGTGAAGCACGTCGCCGCGAACGTCGAGGGCCGCACCAAGGCCCACATCGAGAAAGAGAACGAGACGTACTTCGACCGCGAAGAGGTCGCGTACGCCGCGTACGTCTACCTCCACGTCACCAACGACCTCCCAGCGCATGGCGAGCCGTTCCGACTGGTGCGCCAGTGAAGCTCGTCCGGGTCCGCCGCAGGAACGGCTCCTCCTACCTCGCATGGGTTATCGAGACGAACCCACGGGGGCCGACCCAGCCGAGGCGAATCGAGGCGCTGAGGGCGCAGTACCGCGCCATCGTCGTGATGCAAACGCGAGCCTCGCCGCAGATTGACCTCTACTTGAAGGGCGTCCTGAAGGGGATGCGAAGGTCCTTCCGAACGCTCTACCCCTACGAACCGCCGCTTGATTCTGCGAAGCCGAATCCCCGCGATTATGCCATCGCCAGCGATGACGAGGATGACCCAGGACCGTTCTGCGGCGCGCCGACCCCACCGCCATACCACCTAAAATGTCGCCGTAAGCCACTGCTTCACTCCGGCCCACACATCGCGCTCGACCGACGCGGGCGCCGCACTGGCGGCGTCTCCTGGGAAGAGCACTTCGCCATCGTCTACTGACCGACTTATTTATTTAGACCAACAGCGTATCGTCCGTTGGGACCGTGCCGCACTACATCGTTCTCGAAGAGCATACGACCTGCTTCGTCTGCCAGAAACCGATGCGAAAGGGAACCCGAGCGGTGACGGACGGGAAACAGTACTGGCACGAGCGGCCCTGCACGACCAAGTCGACGTCGGTGATTCCGAGATGACGTGCGCGCACCGCAAGAAGCAGACGCGGCACAACCCGCGCCATCCCAAATCCTTCGGGTTCAACCACGGATTCCGGTTCGTCCGACCGAACAAACAGAAGTTGCTGGAATGGAGGCATCGAGCATGAGCGAACAGAGCAAAACGATTCGACTGGGCGACTACATGAACGGCAAGTTCTACTCCACCGCGGAGTTCGAGTTCGAGCGGTTGGAGCATGACAGGAACGAGGTCAGCGTCATCCTCACGAAGACCAAGGGCTCCGACCCCGACAGGATGCATCACATCCACCTGAACGTACCATCGGAACTGCTCTTCGCCATCGCCGCGTCCCACGCCCAGGCACAGAGCCGACAGGAGTTCTACAGGGGGCATGACCCATGAACCAGGAGTTGGAGGCGTTGGCCGCGCTCGAACACGAGCAGTGGATGGCATGGGCCAAGACGCTCCTGGAGAGCGAGCCCGGCATCTCCGAGCAGCGGCGGAAGCGGTGGACCACCCTCTTCGTTCCGTACGCTCAGCTTTCCGAGGCCGACAAGGAACACGACCGCGTGTGGGCGCGCAAGGGCATGGTCCTCGCGCACGAGGAAATCTCCCGGCAAATCCGGGAGTTGGCGAAACGATGAAGTTCTGCGTCGTCTCAGGCAGGACCAACCTCCCGGCCGACGAGATGGACATCGCATCGGTCCTGGCAGTCGCGCTCACGCACTCCTCTGAGGTCAAGGTCCTCCGCTGGGACCGGCGCCCCGGCGGCATGTACGACGACTCTGAAATCCCGGACCGGTGGAAGCGATGACCTGCGACGAACAGTCGCACAAGGCTCTCGCAAACGAGGTCCAGAGCCTTCGAGCGTTCAAGGAACGTATCGAGGCCGCATGGAAAACCGCGAACCAAACGACCGCGAAACGCCGGAACTTCATCATCGGTCAGAAGCTCCGGCGCCTGGTCCGCGAGGCACTGGAAGAGGTGGGCGTTCGAACCTGGGTCGACCGCCCGTGCCCCGAGTGCGGTGTGATTCATCCGTGCGGCGTGGTCCTACTGGACGACAATCCGGCGAGCCTGGCCATGTACGCAGAACTACACCCGAAGACGTGGGCATCCATCGAGCGCGGCCTCGACGAAAAGAAGGGACCGCACTACTGGGGCGATGGCCACGCCCATCCCGAGCTTGCTCCGAAGGAGGACCCGCGGCGGCGCGACGACCAGGACGAGAGCCCATGAAGCAACTGACGTCAGTCGAGCGGACCCTCCTCCACGTCTGGTACGTCATCGTGACGACCGGGATGTTCTTCTACGCCGTCGAAATGCTCTGGTTCCATTCCCTCTTCCCCCCAAGTCCGCCGACGTACTGGTTCGCCCCGCTCTTCGCGTTCCTCATCGGGTTGGGCATCCCCGGCGCTCTCATCGCGCTGAAATACGAGTCCGCGGAGGCATGGGTCGACCACATGACTCGTCCTCGCCCGGATGAGGAGGTAAAGACCCCGTGACTGGCGACGTTCTGGAACAGGCCGAACTGAATTCAACGCGGAAGCGGATGGACCCGCAGGCGCCGCTATTAGCCTACAAGGCGGGCGACCGGCAGGGCTCCCCCGCCGTTCACATAAGGCTGAAAAAGGAGCGCGAGTACCGCCTCTTCCGACGCAGCCGGTGGCGGTGGGTCGTGTCGGCTTATTACCACCCGGGGCTCGACTCCATCATCGACAGCAGCGGGTACGGGCAGGAGAAGTTCGACACGTACGAGCGAGCGAGAGGATACTTCGATTCCCTCGTGGAGAAGCACGGAATGAGGGTCATGCGATGACCGACAGCCCGAGCGCGAAGGCGCAGTTTTCTACCGCCGCAGCCCTAATCGACCAGGTCGCGCAGCACGAACGGGACGTTCAGTTCGTGAAAAGCCTCGAAGGCAGGTTCGAGGGCGGGGAGGATACATGGGATGCGGAGTTCGAGAGCCTTCCCTCCCATCTCCAGAAGTTCTTCGACGACTTTGGAGAGGACGTGGTCGGTTTTAACCCCCGCCAAATGGCTATCCTCCTCGCCGCTACGACCGCGGGGGGAATCCGGATGGCGCGGGAGGGACAGCCGTGATGCCGCGCAGGGCCCGCGCTCCGTCGTTCTGGGTCCGCGTGCGTGTCCCGAAGCGCATCAAAGTCGCCTTTTACGTTAGACGAAAACCGTCCCGGAGGAAGCCGTGAACGATGCCGCCGTAGCTCAGCTTGGTAGAGCACCCCTGAAAGGCGCCGCGGAGATGGGCAATGGCCCACAGTACTCGGCAACCTGCGGTCTAGAACGCAGGCAATCGGGGAGGGTCAGCGGTTCGAATCCGCTCGGCGGCGCTTCCCAGTCCACCCGCACGGTAACCGGCTCCCGGGGAAGTTCCGGCCGCCAAGGCGCGCCGATAAGAGACCCCGGGCGTGCCCCGCCTCTGGCTGACGAACAAGCGGGAGAGGAGGGGACCTGGTCGTCAGAGAGCCCTCCCCCGGCTGAATGGCGGGTGGACCCCGACATCGTCCTTATGCAGGGTCTACTGCTTGAGTGGATGCGGTGGGGGCTCTGACCGAAATCCTGCCGGACCTACACGTTGGGGACATGGCCGATGGGGCCCTATGGCCCGGAGCGAAGGTATGCGTGCTGGAAGCCTCGTGTGGCCATCCGGGCTGCACTTGGGTCCCAATCCTCACGGTGGCCGACGGACAGCTCCGGGCGGCCTCCTCGGCCCTGGAAAAGGCCGCCGGGGTCTATGACCGGCACCACGGGCTAGGTCCGGTGCTCTACCATTGCGGGGCGGGCATCGAACGGTCACCGCTTGTGGTGGCCTACATCCTGGTGACCCGCCGCGGGATGACCTGGCAGGGGGCCTACGACCTCATCCGTGCCGCGAGACCGCAGGTCCAGGACCGGTCCGCGTGGCTGGGCTCTAACCATGTGTGACTGCCTCCCCGGCTTCTTCTGCGAGTGTTGGCAGGTCCCCGACTGCGATGGGGTCTGCGGAGAGGCGATGGTCCTGAAGGCGGGTGGCCGGATTCCCTCCCCGGAGGACGTCGAGACGGCCGTGCGGGCGATGGAGGCCGGGGCGGGTCTAAATACCGGGATGCAATCCCCGGTTCGTGGCCGAAGCCGAGACGACCCTTCTGGCGACGGAGACCCTGGAAGACGAGGCCCCTGAGATTCTCGCCGACCTCCTGAACGAACTCAAAGCCGCGTGCGAGCACGCGAACCTGAACCCGCGCCTGCACCTGAGTCCAATCCTGAAGCGGTGGCTGAAGCGGTGCATCGGGGTCTGCAAGGAAGACGCGGACGGACTCACCGAGGTCTCGCCGCCCATGCTCCAGGCGGCGCTCGGAACGGTTCGCATGATGATTGAGCAGTTCGGGTTCGAGCTGGAGGTCATCGAGGAAATCGCCGACGACCGGGCGCGTGAGGGCCTCTCGCGCCTGCCCGAGCCGATGCGGGCTCCTCCGCCTCTGCCGAATGTCGTGCCGGAGCCGGCAGTGCCTCCGACCGGAACGCCCTATCCCTACCCCGGGACCAGCACCTACCCCTACACTATCATCACGACCACCGGTACCGGGACGTCGGTGACCATCACCCAGGACCCCGCGCTCTGGTCCAACGGCGCGTGCACGAACGCCACCTGCGCCGCCGGGGCACCGGTCTTCACGGCCTTCTACGACAACGCCGGCAACACGATGACGCTCTCGCCGTTCATCTGGCCGCCCAAGAAGAAGTGGGTCAACGGCGTGTGGGTCTGAAACGCTCCGACCTAGGTCTCAAATACCCTCAGCCGGGTGCTCTCGTTGCAGGGCAAAACCCGGCCCAGCCGAGGACGGCGACGTCCGAAGGTAGGATGGTGTTCGAATGGCATCCAACTCTGGTGGCTTCAGCATCACCCTGACGAGCACCCAACTGTACTGGCTCTATCTCTTCCTCGTAATCGGCGACGTCGCCCTCGCTTACGTGGCGAAGATTCTGCCGTCGGACTATGGGACTGCGGGCCTGGGCGTAATCGCCATCGCGTTCTTCGGAACGCTGTCCCACGACTACACCGAGGCACACTCGCCGAATGGGGTCCCGACGTGGCTGTCCTACGTCGTCATCACCATCGCGGGCGCGCTCGTTGGCGCGATTGGCTTCTTCACCTCGGACACGGTCCTCACGACGACCGCGTTCGTGGCGTGGCTCATCGTGGTGCTGACCGCTATCGCCAATGATGTGACGGAGGACGCGGGCGAGAGCCTACCCGCCTACGCCGAGACCGTCATCGCGGCCTTCATCGGCCTCGCGGTGACCTTCTTGACCTGGCTCGGGCAGAACCCGACCGCGAGCACCGGCGCGATAATTGCGACCATCATCGCAATCCTCACGTCGTACTTCCACGTCAGCATCACGGCGGGAGCGGCGGCGAAGGCCAAGGCGGCCACCGCACCGACCGGCGCCGCGTAGACCGCGCGACGCGCTCTGGGCTAACCCCTTCCTCCCTCTTTCTTCCCGCACGCAGCGTTTAAGTAGCCCCCAGGACCTGGAGAAATCCCGAATGGGTGCCGCTTCCGCTCGGGGCTTGCCCGTTTCGTCGGACATTTCGAGCCCCCGGTCGACAATTCGGTCGACAAACGCAGCCTCTTTGTCTGCCGCCTGTTCGCACGCATCGATGGTCACCGACATCCACACAGCCGAGCGGATTTGCGCCGACTGCGGCCTGGTCCTGGACGGCTCACCGGTCGACCTGCGGGGGGAGAACATCTACGAGACGCCCAATCGTCACATGAACACCGGACCCGGTCGCGGACCGGCGACCCCGACCTTCCGCTCCCTGGCATCGCACCGGGCCATCGGATACTCCGGGGTCGGCGGTTCCGAGAGGGCGAAGCGCGCATGGCGGCGGCTCGCCGCCGCGGACCGCCATGACCTCGGCCATCGCGGGCGGTTCCTGGCAGGCGCTCATCAGGTCCGCTCGGTCGCCCTCGAACTCGGGTTGCCCCCCAGGGCCGCGGACGAGGCGCTGAAACTCCTCGTCCAGTGGCGCGAGTGCAAGTCCCGTCGCGTGCTACCGCGCGTCGAGAATACGATGGCCGCGGTCATCCTGTACATCACCCGCCGAGACCACCTTTTCATCACGTCAGGGAAAATCTATCGGGCTTTCGGATTGCATGGGCGCTTCGCGGCCATCCGCGCGATGCAGATGATGGAGAAGGACCTCCACCTTTACCCGGTCCGGCACGACGCGCAGGAAATCGTGGTCCACCTGGTCCGGGAGTTCTCGCTGCCGTCCTCGGTGGCCCGTGACGCCACCGACTTCATCCAAAGCTCGCCCCCGGGACCGTACATGCCGCAAGGCGTAGCGGGCGGAGCGGTCTACATGGCCGCTCGCCAGCGCAACCTGACGGGCATCGGCGTCAATCAAGAATCCCTGGCTCAAGCCTGCGGCGTGACCGCAGTGACCATCCGAAATCACTACCATCAGATTGCGAAGGCGCACGGCATCGACCCCGACGCCCCGGCGACCCTCCAAGGCCGGTACTCGGCCCCCGGTCGGACGACGTTCTGTCCGCAGTGGGTGGCCCTGGTCGGTTCGACGTGAAAGGAGGACCTCCGTGGCCGCACAACAGTTCGACTACGGCGAACGCGATAGCAAGACCGGTCAGTTCCAGAACCACCCGGTCCGCATCGGAAAGAAACGTGTCCAACCGCTCCGCGACACGTACCGACACCTGACCTGCGGAAAGACGACGTCCATCAACGACCCCAACATCGTCCTGACGTACTCCACCACGCCTCACTTCTACACCGGTACGTTCTGCGCTCCCTGCAAGTCGTACTACAGCCTCACCGAGTTCGTATGGCTCCCTGATGAGGTGCCCATGAACCGTGTCAGCGGGGACCCGACGGCAGACCTGCGGTTCCGGAAGCAGGCATGACCTGGCCACGGCTTTCGTTCGTCGTGGCCACACGGAAGGCCGATGGGCCGAACATCGACCGCATCGCGCGGATGATTCCACGGGAGGCCGAACTCATCGTGTCGACCATTCCAGGTGGCGCGGCACATGCGCGGAACGTCGGCGCGAGGAAGGCGAGGGGAGAGGTTCTCGTGTTTGTGGACGACGACATCCATCTCACCGCTGATTGGGACTGGGACCGGTGGCTCGCGCAAGACTGGGACTATGCGGTCGCGGAATGGTATTCTCCGGGCCCGAAGGCTCGGGGGCCCTGGATGCGGTGGGCGTGCGGCGGTCTCAACATCCTGGTCCGCGTCTTCCACTACCCGCTGGCCATGAGTGGATTCGCCGCGATGCGACGCGACGTGTTCGACGCCGTGGGGGGTTACCGCATCGACACGACGTACGAGGAGGTCGCGTTGACGCTGAAGATGCGAGGCATGGGATTCCGCGGAGTCCGGCTCCCGGTCCGCGTCACCGTCCTCCGGAGGTGGGACTCGTTCCACCGGTTCAACGACACGACGAGCCGCGACAAAGCTCATCCCGAACCGGGTCCTCACGACGTGACCGTCCTGGGGTGGATTCCATGATTGCTAAGCCGCCCCTATCAATGCTTCGCTGGGGGAGGGATTCGAACCCTCGTGGTGTTTCGCACCGCACGCCTTAGCAGGACGGCCCGTTAAACCGCTCCGGCACCCCAGCATGGTGGGCGGGGGAGTTGCACCCCCGGTGTTTCCTTGTGGGGGCTTTTGAGACCCCCGCCGTCGCTTCTGAGCCAGCCCACCGAGCGCGCCGGGTGCGATTTGAACGCACATCGCCCTGCTTCGAAGGCAGGTGCCCTATCCGGGTTAGACCACCGGCGCATGGCGGGCTCGGTGGGATTTGAACCCACGACCTTCAGGTTCGCAACCTGACGCAGTGTCCAAGCTGTGCCACGAGCCCTTCTTGATGGGTGGTGCCCGGGGCACGATTTGAACGTGCGATGTTTCCTTGTACCTGCTTCTAAGGCAGGCCCCGTCAACACTGAGGCACCCGGGCGCCCCAGTGGAGGAGCGCGGTGCTTACAGTAGACGACGCAGGAGGAGCGGACCCAAGTTTGGATTACTTCGCCGTCCGAATCGCTGCATCGGAATTACCATACGTGGACTAGTATTAAAATGTGAGGACCCCGATGGGGTCGCCAGGAGTCGGACCCAGACTTGATGCTTCCAAGGCACCGGTGCTACCGTTGAACACTACGACCCCGTAGAGGTGGGGTCGAGGAGATTCGAACTCCCACCGCTCGCTCTGGAGGCGAGCATCCTACCTATTGGAGATACGACCCCGTGCGGATGCTAAGCGGGCGCGCCAGGATTCGAACCTGGATGTTGCCGAAGGCAACAGCGGTTTTCGGGACCGCCGCAGTAATCCGGATTGTGCCACACGCCCTCGCGGCCTGGGTCTCTATCGCCATCCCGGCGATGAGCGACCAGACCGCGACATGGGCCGCGGTGGCTGAAGGCGCGTGAGCTTCATTGAAGTTCCCATACTCGCGCTAGTATTAAATCCCAGCGCGGGTCTTGTGCGGTCGAGGAGGGTCCGTAGCGTAACCATGAGAGCGCACTCGGCCCTTAACCGAGAGAGTGTGGGCGCAACCCCCACCGGGCCCGTTCGGCCCGCTAAGGCTCTCTTCCTATCTCGCCGTGGCAGACCGGCGATGCAGCGGGCTGTAGACCCGCCTAACCCCGTTCGACTCGGGGCGGCGAGACCTACACCTGGCTATCGTGAGCGACCGAGCGGACCCGGAGATAGGTCCGCTCCTCTGGCGTAACCGGTAAGCGTACCGCGTTCTCGGCGCGGTTGTGTGGGTTCGACTCCCACGGGGAGCATACGCATGGCCTCGCGGTCCGTACGGAACGGATGCCCCCCTGTCACGGAGGCGAAGCGGGTTCGATTCCCGCCGGGGCCGTCCTATGCCGCGTGGCTCAGGGCCCGCTTTCTCAGGTATCGCCGAAGGGCGCGGATGAACGTGGAGGCATGACCGGTCCGCGCCCCCGGGTCATCCAGGATTACGTCGTAGACGTCGGTTCGGTACCCGGTCTCCTGCATCGCGGCCAGGATGAGACGCCGGGAGACGATGCGCCGGTTGACCGCTTCGCTGATGGTGCCCGCCCAACGGCTGTCCTCGGCGTGTCCGTTCCATGAGGGGTCGTGCAGCGCCTTCTTGACCGCCTTCAGGTACCGCTCGATGGCGAGTGCGACGGCGGTGTCCCGCGGCGTTTCGCCGCCGGGTTTGACGTTCAGCACGCGACCGCTGTAGTCGATTTCCATCCCCTCCTCGAAGGGATAGGATACTTCAGGCCGGATACCGCCGCCAGGGAATTGAAGGTAGAGCCAAGGACCTCCGATTCCGCGACCCGTCGTGGAAATCCCGCCACCGACTCCTGCCATCGTCAACCCGGCCTGGATGCGGTCGCGGGTGGTCATCGTATGCCAGCCGCCCGTCTTCAGTACGAGCTTGTTCGGGTAGTACGTGACGACGTTCGTCGCGTGGAGGACGAGACTGATGCTCCCGTCCTCGTTCCCGACCAAATAGGTGTGACGGTCAACCTTCTTTCGGTCCGCCCGTCCCTTCGCCAGGGTCTGCACGACCTCACGCGGAATCGGGTTCGGGAGGACCCGGGCCAGGTACTTCGAGCCATCGCGGCGGACGACACGGACGATGCGGAGGTCGCTCACGCCAGGCCCATCCGGCCCGGCCGATATAAGTCGTGACTCGCGGCGGAACCGCTAAATCCTGGGAGCCTCATGGATTCTTCATGCGTAGACCCTCCGTCGCCCGACGCTCCATCAAGGACGTCGAGATTGAGTGCCTCCGCGAGGGCGTAGACCCGTGGGGACCCGCTCGTACTCTCCGTTCTGCCCGCTCCCAGTCCACCCGTTCGAAGGAGTCGCCCGGCGTACGGCCGGTGGTGCTCCGCCCTGGTGTGGGAAAGACCTCTATGCTGGCCAGCGACGGAGAGATGGAAGGCCCTCTCGAACGGGCGGACGTCAACCCGCTTTCTGACCCCGGACCCTTTACCAAACCGTAGACGCTCCCTGAGTCTGTTGGTAGAGGATGCACCGCCTTCGACGGTGCGGGACCGGTTCGATTCCGGTAGGGAGCACTTCATGGGTCCGTGGTGTCAACGGTAACACAGCCGGCCTTTAACCGGTCAGATGCGGGTTCGATTCCTGCCGGGCCCATCGGGGGCCTAGTTCAGCGGGAGAATCCCGGGCTGAAGACTCGGAGACGCCGGTCCGAATCCGGCGGCCCCCACCTCAGATGACGAAGACCCAGGCCGAGCCGTTGTAGAAGTAGAGGTAGCTGCCGACGCCTCCGTCGACCCGGAAGTAGTAGTCGCCCGAGACGGCCGAAATCGCGGGCACTCCCGAGCCCGAGTATACGTGCGAGCCCGACGCCGAGCCGTTCCCCGGTTGAACGGAGCCGATGGCGGCGAACCTCCCGGACCCGTCGTCCAAGGTGTTGTTGAGCGTGCTCACGGACTTGGCGACCCCGTCCAGGACGAGGAGCGCGTTGTCCGCTCCCGTCTGGTCCGTGACGCCGAACGTGACCGTGACCGGGACGATTCCCGAGGAGACCGTGCCCGCCACGACGGTGTCGATGTAGAACGATGCCTGGTAGGTCGCCCCGTCCCAGCCGAACAGGTAGAGCGTCCCCAGGTCGTCGCCGGCCACGACCGCCGTCTTCGCGGTCTCGGTCCCCCGGCTGCGGAGGATGTAGAGGTTCGGCGACACGCTGGGCGTGTTGCTGTGCCGTCCCATCCCGACGTCCACGACGATGTCGTCCCCCTCCTGGTGGGTCTGGAACTTGGTCGGGTAGCTGGTCCCGAAGACGCTGACGGTGGTGGCCGTGCCGCCGACCGTGAGCGCCCACGGCGGGGAGTGGTCCCCCGAGGCCCCGACGACCACGTTCTGCGCGAAGCTCGCGCTGCCGCTGCCGTCGTCGAGCGTGTTGTGGGCCGTGAGGACCCCGCCGAAGGCGTTGGTCGGGTCGAGGACCAGTTGCTTGCTCGCGTTCGTGGCGAGGACCTTCGTGGCGCCCGAGTAGGCGAGCAGGAGGCTCTGGGTCGCTCCGAGCGTGGCCGCATACTGAATCGTTACGGTAGCGGCGAAGATGGCGGCTCCCGTCGACCCGTCATCCAGCAGGTTGTAGGTCGAGGAGACCTGCCCCGTGTGGGTGTCGACGAGGAAGTTGGGAGCCGAGCCGACCTGGAACGCGGGGCCGGGGACCGTTGGAATAATGGTCTGCTCCGCCGTCCATGTGTTCGCGTGCGCGACGTTCAGGGAGGTGATGACCGCACCCGTGTTAGGAGCCACGCTGAGCGTGCTGTCCACGTTCGTGACGCTCGAAACGTCACCGGCCGCTGCGGCCCCGAGCGCCGATGGCGTGAGGAAGTAGTTGCCGCTGGTTGGCGAGATGATGAGGGTGGCGCCGTTCATCAAGAGGCAAAGCCCGTGCCCTTGGCTGTTCAGGTAGGCATCCGCCTCCGCCTGGCCGTCGGTGACCGTGTAGCCGTCCGGGCCAGGGCCGGCCGTGTCGGGTCCGAAATCGCATCGCGCGTTGTCGAACCCAGTCACGTCGAACCCGGTGCCGGAGACCGTGATGAACGGCTTGCCGATGACGGCCGTCTGGCTGTTCAGTGTGCTCTGGGGCGCGATGGGCGTGAACGACATCGCCCGGAACTACCCGGGCCTGCCTATTTGAGACCTAGGTCGACCGCCTACCGGGACGCCTCCGCGGCGGCCCTGGCCTCCTGAATCAACCGCTCCTTGTCCACGGGCCCAGCGACCGAGAGGTCCTCGATGACGCCGTTCTTCATCGGCTTGTGAATGGTCAGCGGGTCACCGCGACCGCCCTTGCCCGTGATTTCCCATCCCATCTCCTCAGCGTACGCCTTGAGCACGTTGAAGACCGGGCTCGCAGACTTGACCGGTCCGCCCTTGCTAACGAACCACTGCTGAAAGTCCTTCATCGTCGTGGTCGGGCGGTTCGTGATGAACAGGAGCCACTCGCGCCGCAGCGAGAGCGTCTTCCCGCCGGCCGACTTCTTCCAGGTGACCGGTCCGAACTTCCGCTCTGCCTCTTCCTTGGTCATGTTCTGCCGCCGGGCCACCGCCACTCCGGGAACCACGACCACTCGCTCAGGGGTTGGCCTGAGGGTCTGTTGCAGCGCCTTGGCTTCGACCGTGAGTTCCTTGGACAGGTCGCTGAGCTTCTCGCGGGAGCGGTGCAGCTTGGCCATCGTGTTTTGCCGGTTCGTCTCGTACTCGGCCTTGAGCCGGGCGAGCGTCCGCTCGGCCTCGTCCTGCTCGCGCTTGGCGTAGTCTATCTGCTGCGCCAGGGCCAGGACGCGGGACTTCGGTGTGGCTCCGTTCTGCTGCTCTTGTTCGCTCACTTTCCTCCTCCGTTTCCGTTCTCCTCTTCCACGAGCATCTCCTTCTTCTTGCGCGGTCGAGGCTTGTGCCAGGGAATCGTCCGTGCGACACAGTCACGACACATGATGGTCCCGACCGGAGCCGGTTGACCGCAGGTCTTGCAGACCGCCTCGGTGTGCTTCTGCTTCTGTGGGTGCGCCTTCGTCTTCGCCGGTCGCTTGGCCTTTGGGTCGTAGTAGGTCACCGACGTGGCCTTGCTGACGCGCTTCGAGACCCACTGCCCCTTACGCTTCATGGGACCGCCCCGCTGGCTTCGGCCCGGGGCGGGGTTGGAGAGACCTCCGCCGGAGAGACAGCGGGGACCTGAGGTTCCCCGCCCCGGGTCGTATCATCGTGAGCGGTCGGCGCGGGCTGCGGTAGCTCGGGCCGCGGTTCGTTCGGTCGCCAGGAGATGCGAGCGTCGGCCGCGCCATCGGGAATGATGACGACGCTGACACCGCGCGCCTCTTCCTTCTTGATGCGCTCCGCGGTCGCGTCCTTCTCGTGCAGGATTAGCTCGATGCGCCGCGGGATGAACGCTTGGAAGATTCCCGGCGCGCGGTAGACCTCGCCGTCCCCGAAGAGCCAGTTCATCGCCCATGAGAGCGGGTCCTGGCACGCCTCGGGATGCGCGACCAAAATCCACGTCACCCCGAGTCTTAGGCCATCGGGGATTTCGGGGATGCGTTTCGACATTCCCTGGACGTTGGCCTCCGCAGTGAACGACTCCGGCGTGTAGAACTTCTTGCCGACCCACATCAAGAGCCTCGGCGCCTTCCCGCTGTGGCAGACCGGGTCTTCGAACCGGTTCACCCATCCGTTCCGCGCCGGGTCCTTGCTCGCGTCGTCGCAAAGCGCGGGCTTGGTCTTCTTCCCGTCCAGGATGATGCTCGCTCCGCGGTGGTCGCCGAGGAAGTGGCCCGAAATCCAGGTATAGCTGCGGATTTGGCGTGGCTCGAAACCGCACCGCTCGCAGGGGACCAGGGGTACCGGCAGCCGGTCGCAGCGGACGGCCTTGCCCAGGGAGATGAGGTACATCCCGTTCGGCTTGCGGTAACCGCAGCCCCGCTCCAGCTCGAACGTCATAGGCCCGCCTCGTTAGGGTCGAGTCCGGCTGCCACGAACACCCGGCGCATGAGCGCCAGGACGTCCCGGGCCGGGTCCTTCCAGCAGAACAGGTCGTAGAGGAACGACTCCGTGAACAGGGGCGCATCGCGGTCTCCCTCGTCAAAGAATCGGGCCTTCTTGGCTGCCGCGACGATGTGGTCCGGCATCCCTCCCTCGGGGACGTAGTTGACGAGCGCGTGCAGTGCGGCCTTCAGGTCGCCGGACGCGCAGTCGTGGTGGATGGTTTGCTTGCAGCGGCGGCACTTGATTTCGACGTCGTCCGTCATACTGGTACCTCGGGTGACTCGTCGAAGAAGCCGGAGTAGTCCTTCTTCTTCGACCAGTACAGGTCACGCGGTGGGTAGGCGTGCTGGGGGTGCGGTCCGCGGCGCGTGCAGTGCGACTTGCTTTGGTGCCCGGGCCCGTGGTAGATGACCGCGTCGCAGGGAGGCAGCGCGTTGAACGCCTCCTTCAACTCGGCCTGCGCCTTGGCGTACCGGCGCTCGGAGGCGGTCGTCATGCGAAGACCTCCGGGTCCGGATTCTTGGGCGGGACAAACGTCAGGCACGGGACGACCGCAACCGTTCCGTCCGGCTGCCTCTGAGGCTTGAGAGCCCGACCGTTCGCGTGGCTGTACTCCATGAAGCCGCACTCGCTGCAATTAATCGCCATCAGCCCAACCTCACCTTGCACTCGCGGATGGTCTGACAGACCAAACCCATCACCATGCCGAGGACGCCGATGAGGACGGCCAACGAGTCGCCGAGGTACGCCCCCAGAAACACTCCGACGACGCCGAGACCGAGCAGGGTCCACACGAGGGCGCGGGACGGTCGCCAGTCCCAGTAGTACCAGAACAGGGAGACTGGTCGATGCGCTGTTGCGGTCGTCATGTGGGCAACCCCGCGTTGTGTAGGCGTACAATCTCCTCGGCCGTCCATCGGTAGCCGCCCTCGGGCACGAACTCGTGTCCATGTGTTTCGGCGTCAAAGTCGGCGATGACGGCGACCATGCCGAACGGGCCGCCGCGTTCTACCGTGCGGATGCAGCCATCCCCGCGGCACTTACAACCGTCAAGCCAGGTTTCCCATTTGACCTTGGGGTTGTTGAGACGGTCGGCAATCAGCGCGTTCTCGTAGTCATGATAGAGGCGCGCGTCCCTATCTACCCGTCGCCGGCTCAGTCGGTCGGACCGCCGAGCCATTTTTGTGAGTTGTCTCAGGTTGGTCGTCATCCGTACACCACCTTCCCCATCACAGCGCACTGGAACCATGCGTCCGCGTCTTCCGCGTCGTAATCCTCGGCGACGATTCGGCTCGCGCAGTGCGTGTACTTGGACGCATACATCCGGTCGAGCGCGGCGAGGATGCCGTCCTTCGTGATGGAGCCGAGAGGGCTCCGGTCGTCCTTGTCCTGGACCGGGACCGTGGCTCCGTCCCACACCGCCTTGGCGATTCGGATGCTCAGGCAGTCACCGTTCGGCCGGTCGACCACCTTCGGGACCATCGTCACGTCAGGGAGCCAGTACCAGTAGTTCGAGCCGCCTTCGAGCGCGGTCACGATTAGGTCTTCGGCCGTTTGGTAATCGGGGGTCGCGTGGACGAGCGTCATTCGTCCACCTCGTACGGGAGTTCCATCTGGTGATAGTCGCGGCTCATGGTCAGAACCCCCGGCACCGGCCCTTGTGGCCGGGCTCGCGGTCGCACGGTCCGTCCTTGGTCGGCCGGTTGCAGTAGATTAGCGGGACGGCCCTGGCGAGTTCCGCCTTGGTCGTCTTGTGGGGCGTCATAGGACCTTCACCACCTTGCGGACTTCGACGTTGGCCACGACCGTACCGCCGGAGTAGACGATGAGGACCTTCCGGTCCTCCGTCAGATGCCATGCGTCCCGCTTGGCACTGAGCCGCACGAGCGAGCGCGGGCCGGTGACCAGGATGGCCTCCTTCTTTTTTGCGACGACCCGTGCGATTCGCCCGAGCAGGCGGATGCCGCGGTTCTGTCGGCCCCGTCCGTCGCTGACCATCTTACTCCCCCCCGCGGAGCTTCAGGAGCGCCAGGATGACCCCGTCGATTCCGATGGCGTTGTAGCCCTGACAGTCGAGGCTCTTGAGGACCCGCTTGGCCGTCGCCAGTCGGTCGGCCCATTCCTCGGGCCGACGCGTCATTCCGTTGACGAAGGCTCCCGCCCAGACCATCCGTCCGAGCTTGGCCGCCTCGTCGAACGTGGCGGGCAGCGTTTCGTCATTGGCGGTCCGAACGGCCATCTACGCCACCCCCCGCCGCGCAAGCGCCTCGCGCCATGTCCCGAGCGGGCGCGCGTCTCCCGAACGCCAGCCCTGCTGCTTGTCGAACTCGATTTCCTTGCCGCGGACCTTGCCCCAGGCCGACGCCCCCGAGACCCGGTCGCCGTTCTCGACGAACAGCGTGCCCACGACCTTGCTTCCGTTGAAGGCGGCGTAGGCTTTGAACCGGGGCTCGTACTGGGAGTCCCCCGCGCCGAACACGACGAGGCCCGGGACCTGCGGCTGCTTGGGGATGCCGTGCCAGTCCCGCTCGTACGCTCGGTCGGTCAGCCTGCCGAACGCCTTCGGGTGGGCCTGAACCCAGAGTGCGAACTCGCTCGGCGTGGTCGGGAGCTTGCGCCCCATGACCCGCTTGCGGTACCGCTCCTGGTTGTCGGCGGCCTGAGCCATCCGACGGATTCGGGCTTGGAGCTTATCGATTCGGCGGTAGAAGGGACGCTCGATTTGGCGAATGAGCCCTTCGAGGGATTCCTTGCGCTTGCAGAGCGCCTCAACCCTCGCCCATCGGCGCTTCTCGATGGCTTTGATTCGACTCTCCAAAGTCTCCTGTGTGACTCGCTTCATTTCTTCTCTCCTGCTTGCCTTTCGGCGTGTACCCTATGGTTCCTGAGATATATAAATATACTCAGGCTCATGCCTCCGGGCTTGGCTTCGGGCCCTTGCCCAGGAGCCACGCCCGCACTTCCTTCGGCACGTATTCGAGCTTGACGTCGAAGCCCCAGTGGCTCATGCTCCCGGCGAGGTCCTTGGTCTCCGTCCATTCCTCGGGCCACTGCTCGTCGGGTCGGCGGACCTTGTAGCGGGCGGGCTTGAACTCGGACCCGGCGCCGTACGCCATCACGTCGACCCGGATGCTCGTGCCTGCCCAGTCGATAACCGCGAAGCCGCCGCGGGTCGACTTGGTCTCGGCCAGGACCTGCTCGGCGACGCAGACGTTACACACCTACGCCACTTCCTGGTCGAGGAGTCGGCAGAGGTCGCGGTAGCACTCCATGAACTCGCTCCCCTCGTCGGAAGCGTCGTGGACCCGCTGGAGCGCCTCGCCGATTTCGGGTCGGTCGGCCTTGAGCGCCGCGAGGAACGGGGCCCACTCGTCGGTCTGGTGAAGGAGGTCTCGCCCGCCTTCCCATCCGCCGTTCTGCGTCCGTTCGGCGTTTCGCCAGGCGTAGCCCATCCCATAGGCGATGACCTTGATGGCTCCCGCCTCGGTCCGAGTCAGGCGTGGCCCGCCTTGCTTGTCCAAGTCGTTCTGTCTCTCACGGATGGCCCGCTCGCTCGCGGGCACCCGGGTCTCTCCCTTCCCTGCCATTTCCTTCTCCTTGCCTTTCGGCGTTGTACCTATGGACCTTGAGATATATAAATATACTCACGGATGGGGCCGTGACGCCTTGGTCGGCCCGAAGAGACGGGCTAGGTCCCGCGCGCCCTCCAGCATGGCGAGGATGTCGGCTCGATTCAGCCCCCGAATCAGGGCGCCTTCGACTTGGTAGGCGTCCAGGTAGGGGACGTGCGCCAGGGTCAGGGGCTTCTCCTTGGTCACCACGTAGTAGGCGTAGCCGTCGGCCCTGGGCCAGCGAACGAGGGCCCCGACGATTTCGCCCGGGGCGAGGGAATCCGACTTGGCTTGGAGCTTCTCCATCTCCCGGTCCTGCTCGGCTGACAGGGCCTTGAAGTCGGGCGCTGGGTCGGCTCGGAAGTCAGGGAACGCGGGGAACTTGATGGTCCCGAGGCGCGCCATTCAGGCCACCCCCTGAATCTTGCCCAGGGCCTCGACGGCCTGCTTGAGCTTGGCGTAGGACGCCTTGACCATGTCGCCCGAGTCGTCGTCGTAAATCCACGAGCGGGCCGCGTTCCGAAGCTCGCCGCTCGCGTCGTCGACAGCTTGGCATGTCTCCTCCATCGCCTTGGGGTCCCAGGGAAGGAGCTTGGCTCGGGCCTTCTCCCGGGCCTTTTCCCGCCGCTGGGACTCGTCGGCCTCTCGGTCGGCCTGCTCGGTCCATCCGCAGGTCTTCTCGGCTCGGCAGACCTGCCCGCCTGGCGTGGGCTTGGTTGGCCCCGCGCAGATTCGGCAGCCCGTCGGGTCGAGGGGGTGCCAGTCCTTGTAGTGCCGCAGCCGACCCATGAACCAGACGTGGTGCCCTCGGTTGGCCCGCTTGTGCAACCCGCACGCCACGACCTTGTGGCCCTGATGGTAGATGTCGTCTCTCTCCCACTTCGGCTTGTTGGGGCAAGCCACGCTCGGCCCCCACCCTCGGCTCAGGGTGAACTCGCACCTTGCCGCCGCGGGGGCCTCGCCTGCCTTGGTCCCTCCCGTCTCCTTGCCTTCGACCATGCCCGTCTCCAAGTAACCCTAGGGCATGGGAGATATATAAATATACTCATGCCGAGGCCAACGAGGGTGGCTCGGCTCGGCCCCTCCCCCCCGCGGGGGGGCGTGCTCGGCCATCGGAGACCCTTGGTCCCAGGGCCCGACCAGCAAGCCGTCTCGGCCAGCCGAGCTGGGCCTGCTGGGCCAACTAGAAGGGAGAGAAGGCCCCGCGAGGTAGGCGGCCTCGGCGGGCCTGCCACCTGGCCGTGAGGATTTCGAACCTACCTTCTTTGCTCCTGTACCACTCCTCGCCGTCCACGGCTCACCACCCCTTCTCGGCTAACTCCTCGGCGATTTGGCGCGGGGTCCGTTCGGCGTATCTCCGGAGCGTGCCCTCGGTCGTCGCCATGATTCGGGTGATGTCGGCCAGGGGGAACCCGAACTCATCGTGGAGGAGCCTCATGCAGGTGTGGCGGAACCTCTTCGGATTTAGGTGAAGTCTCAGGCCGTGTCGGTCGAGGACGTCGCGCTCTAGGGCGTGGAGCATCTGATGATAGCGAGCCCGGGTGTGCGGCTTCTTCTGGTCCAGGAACTCGGGGAGCCACGGCCACAGGTGCCGCGAGATGGGAACATGCGTCACGTTGTCCCGCTTCTTCTTGACCCGTCGGAAGACCAGGAGTCGAATGACCTTCCCGTCCTTCGTGGTCTCGATGATGTCATCCGAAGAGAGCGGCGCAATCCTGGCTGCCTTGACCGTCGCCACCCGGACTCCGTCCTTCCACCTCCCTCGTTCCTGAGCGCGGCGCCCGCACAGGTTCGATATGTGAACCCCAGTATAGAGGAGGACGCGGAGCAGCCGACCCATGAACTCGGGGTCGTCTCCTCGGCCCACGAGCCAGGCGGTCGTTCGCTCGGCGGAGTCCAAGATGGCCGTGACCTCCTCATCGCTGAAGCCTTCGCTCGCATCGCCGTGAGGAACCGCGCCGGGCATGAAGTCACCTCAGAGGTTTGACTACCTGAAAGATAGTCAAATCATAAAGCTGCCGATGCTCGGGACCCCGCCCGACGGCGCATCCGGACCGGCCGACAGTTATTTATTTAGTATAAGCCTAGGTTTAAACCGGGAAGTGAGTGGGTCCGTGAGCGGTGGGGGCGGGGACGCGGGTGCGCGCGTAGGTACCGGTACGACGGAGTCACAACTGCGGGATTTGCTCGTGCGAGCGGAGGCGGCACTGATGGTCGAACACCAGGCCGCGCACCGCGCGCACCTGCACGCGCGGTTCATCAACGGGCCCTGGAAGGGTCACATCGTAC
>Ga0074045_10001769_pt1 | contig 20529 bp, 21 predicted proteins | sample BogForMeECP23OM2_FD_94442 | JGI IMG/M metagenome (GOLD analysis project Ga0074045, IMG submission 94442) | Bog forest soil microbial communities from Calvert Island, British Columbia, Canada - Bog Forest MetaG ECP23OM2 | ecosystem: Environmental > Terrestrial > Soil > Wetlands ...
CCAGCCGTTCCCGAAGTTCGGTCTGGCCAATGAGCACGAGTGATAGAAGATTACGGTCGTCAAGCTGAAAGTTGGTAAGGAGCCTCAATTCTTCAAACGCGGCGGTGCTTGGTATAAGTTGCGACTCGTCGATGATGATTGCCGGCCGTTTGCCCGCTTCATAGAGTTCATACAGCTTCGTATTGATCCCTTCAAGGATGCCGTGCCGGTACCGGCACGTATCATCCATGCCAAGACGCAACGCTACGGTGCGCAGAAGTTGCGACGGTGAAAGCCGCGGGTTGATAATCAATGCGGGATGGTAGCTCTCATCCAGTGAATCAATAAGCGCGCGGGATAGCATTGTCTTGCCTGATCCTATGTCGCCAGTGAGGAGAACGATATCCAGTTCCTCAACCGCGTGCTGAAGCCGCGCCAAGGCCTCCGCATGCTTGCGGCTCTGGAATAGAAACCGCGGATCTGGTGTTTTATTGAATGGTTTTTCTGTTAGTCCGTAAAATTCTTTGTACATAGCATTCAGCCGCAGAGACGCAAAGACACGGAGACAATCAAATTCATTTTCTACACTGTACTCCGGATTTCAAAATCAGTATTCGCATTCGTCTGTCAAATTCTACTGCTACTAACTGTTGCCTTCCTCAATGCTCCATCTAGCAGTGCTTCCACGTCAAGGACGAGCACGACACCCCGCTTATCTCCCAGCTCGGTGGCCCCTGCAATTCCCTGTATCTCGGAAAGCCTCTTCCCCATGGCTTTAATCACGACCTCCTGCTGATCTCTCAGGCTGTCCACGATCAGACCAAGCCGTCGTTCTGCCAAACCTACGAGGATCACATTGAAGGCAGTACGTTCGCGGTCCTCGGGAAGATTAAATGCGCGGGCAAGCCGAAGGAGTGGAACCGTGCTGTCACGAACGGCTATCACTTCACGGCCCTCTACCGTCTCAATTTGGGTCACGGAACCCTGGAGTATCTCGAGCACCGAACTCAGCGGAATGGCAAATATCTGTCCCCCGGATTCTACGACCAGCGCCTTGATGATGGCAAGCGTAATGGGAAGCGACAGCGTGAAAATCGTTCCGGCCCCCGTCTCGCTGTAAATATCAACCATGCCGGAGAGTTTTGAAATATTCCGCTTCACGACATCCATGCCCACACCCCGCCCAGACATTTCCGTTACGGTCTCGCGGGTAGTAAATCCGGGGCGATATATCAGGTCGAAAATCTCCTTGCGGTTTCGTTCCGGATCAAGCCCATGGTCCGGTTCCAACACTCCTTTTTCAACGGCCTTGGCCAGCATCTGTTCGGCATTTATACCTGCCCCATCGTCCTCAACCGTGATAACTACCTGGTTGCCCTTGGGAAATGCCGTCAGCTTCACAACCCCCTGCTCCGGCTTCCCGATATTTCTCCGGATTTCCGGAGGTTCGATGCCATGATCAATAGCATTCCGGATAAGGTGCATGAGCGGGTCCGCAAGATCCTCGATCATGAGTTTGTCCAGCTGTGTCTCCTCTCCGAAAAACTGGAGATCGATATCCTTACCTGCATCCCTTGCATATTTCCTGACCACCTGTGAGAGACGCGTAAATATCTGGCCGATGGGGACCAGTCTGGCATTAAGAATCCCCGACTGGAGGTCGTTCAATTTTCGCACGAGGCTGCGCTCCGCTTTCTGCAAGTCCGTAGAGATGCCTGTGAAGCCCTGCATGATACGGAGTTCCTTCGCGATCCGCCCCATGATGTTCTTAATCTGGTGCATCTCCCCGACGATGTGCATAAGACTGTCGAGTTTATAAATGTCCACTCTTACGGTGTTGCTGATGGACTTGATCGCCGTCGAGTCTGTATTCGACTCTTCGATCTTCCGCTCCTTTCCATAGGCGATCTGCTTGATCGTCACATTCGGCAGTGAAATTGTCGATGCCAGCGATTCCCGGTCTACCGTCGTTGCAAGGACCATGGTAAAGCCAATGCTGGTTCTGCTCTCACCGCCTGTCGTCGGCAGGGTGCAAATAATCTCTCCGTGTTTTTTGAGCGTCGAATTAAGCCGCTTGATCCCCCCTTCAAAGTCGGAGAGCTGAAACACCGCCTTGATTTCATGTAATTTTTTTTGTTCACGCATGCATTCCTTCAGGCGGTGTTCTTCATATTCGGTGAGAACCTGAAGGATACCGCTGTCGAGAGAGGTCAGTTCACCCAGCAGCCGTTCCGGGCCTGCGGACGTTTTTGCTTTGAGGATCCCCTCGATGCTGTCCAAGGCCGTAGAGATGTCCTCAAAGTTCTGTTTCATTCCTGCCTGGTTTACCAGTCGTCCCAGCAAACTAACTGTTTCGAACAGAATGTCGAGGGTTGCCCGGTTAAGCCCCACCCTGCCTAGGCGAAGCTCGTCTAGGAGGAACTCCAGCTTATGAGAGAGATCTGACGGCTCCTTGAGCCCGAACATCCCCGCAAGCCCCTTAAAGGAATGGACGGCGCGAAATAGGGCATTGACAAGGTCAGGGTCGCTCCGGCCTGCGACCTGGCCGGCCTCGATCAAGAGCAGCGTCTGGTTCGCCGATTCTAGAATGTCCTCTGCTTCAGCGAGAAAGTCTTTTATGTTCTGGTCAGTCTTCAATAGTCCATGTGCTCCGGTTCAAAGTGTACAATGTGAAAGAGCCATCGTGTTCTTAAAATGTAACCTAGTTACACTTTTATTATATTTTTCATTTAGGTACGATCGTGCCGCTACGTCTCCTTCAACACGATTGCCACCATCTCCCTGAGTTCGTCCTTCGTAAAGGGTTTTACAATGTAACCGACAGCCCCAAGAGCAAGCCCCCTTTTTTTGTCTTCTTCGCTCTTTTCGGTACTTACAATAATAAGGGGGATATCGCGGTAGGTCGGATTGGACTTCACATAGCTAATGAGTTCCAGCCCATTGATGTCGGGCATATTAATGTCGGTAATGATAAGATCGAATCGGCGCGTCGGAAGCGCCTTGAGCGCCTCAAAGCCGTTGCCAGCTTCCACGAAAAAATAGTCGCCTGCCTCTTCAAGCAATACCCGCATCATGGACCGGATTGATTTTGAATCCTCCACAATCAGGACGTTCTTCATCACTTTTCCTTCTGAAGTTCGGCCAATCTTTTTTCGAGGAGGGCTTTTTCCAGGGCCAGTCCCGCCTGATTCATGAAAATCTCAAGCGTTTCCACACCTCTGATCGGCTTCCGTTCGGGAACGTTGTCTCCATAGACAATCAGCGCGACCTTTCCATCCACGATCAGCGGTATGATCATCACTTGGTCCGCCATCACACCACCGAGTTCATTCATCAAGTATTTGCTTGTTTCGTTTATTGCGAGGGGGCCAACGTAGCTGGTGCGGCTTTCTATTACTTTTAAAAAGAGTGAGGGTTGATTCAGCGGTATCTTGATATTCCGGACGACCTGGTCTGCGGAACGTCCCGGAAGTTCCATGCCGAACTGGCCAAGACCGCGAACTTCGTCCTTCTTGACCATGAACAGAATAGCGCGGTTCACCACTTCACTGGCATAACGGAGGATGAGAAGAGTCACCTCAGCCGTGGCCGTGGGGAACCGCAGTTCGTCGAACATGGCTTTAAGTGCAGTGATGTCTTTCCGGGGTTCCTCTTTCTCGATCCGGGCCCGAAATTCTTCTCGTACTGGTTCGTAGCTGACATAAGGGGAGGGGGTAGATTTGGGCGACGGAGAGGCCGGGGGCATGCTTACCGGCTCGGGCATGTCCTTTTTCCTTTCGTCGAGGATCCGCGTCCCCTCCATGAGAAGATATTCGGCGCTGATGCCGGATTTAAGTAGGAACTGTTGTGTATCGACCTCGATCTTATCCTTAGGAGCTATCTCACCAAGCTCAAAATTAAAAAAGCCTTCTTCCCATCCTAGCAGGTCGTAAACAATCTCCTCAATCTGCCTGCGAACGACATTTTCTAGCGTCTGCGACGGAATTGCCCCCAACTCCACCAGGATCATACCGAGCGGCTTGTCTGATTCTCTTTTTTGAAGTGTTAGCGCCTTCTCCAGCACAGACTCGGACACGATGCCTTGGGACACAAGAATATTGCCGAGGGAGTCGCGAATACTGTCGGATGCGGCCTGAACTACCTGGCCGTCTTTAAAAACGACCATCCCTATGCCTTTACGGCTTCGCGCAATCAGGGTACCGGTCTTTTTGCTCAGACTGATGATCTGGAAAATATCAGGAAGTGAGAGGTCTTCCAGTCTGCCCACAAGACTCATATCTTCTCCCTAACTAGCAATTTCACAAAATTATATCAGGTTAGACAATAAATGCAAGGTTAATTCATCAGTTACGAAGGCTGGGATGAACTGAAGACAGGGTGGGGGAAACCCGCCCAAAGAGGCAAATGTAGCTGAGGCTGAGAAGAGCCGGAGGGTCATAGAGGCGATGCAGGATGCACGATACGGGATTTTTGACATGAATCATGTATCGTGCATCGGTTCTCCTGTTATGTACTGCGGTAATTGGTGAACTGAAGTTCGATGCTAAACTCTTTCCCTTTCAGAAGCTGGATAATTGCCTGTAGATCGTCCCGGTTCTTGCCGGACACGCGCACCTGATCTGCCTGGATCGAGGCCTGTACTTTGACCTTCGAGTCCTTGATCGCCTTCACGATCTCCTTGGCTTTGTCCGTCGGTATGCCTTGCTGCAAGGCCAGCCGCTGGCGCACGGTTCCTGCAAGGGCCGCTTCTACCTTGCCGTAGGATAGGTTTTTGATGGGCACCCCACGCTTCACAAGTTTGGTCTGCAGAATGTCGATTACGCTCTTGAGCCTGTACTCGTCATCAGAAAGGACCACGAGAGCATCCTTCTCCTGCGCGATGTTCGATTTGCTTCCTTTGAAATCGAATCGTTGCCCGATTTCTTTCATGGCCTGGCTCACAGCGTTTGTGACCTCGGCCATATCGATCTTTGAAACAACGTCAAATGAGTTCTCTGCAGCCATAAAATAAAGCCTCCTTACGGTCATCGCGATGCAGGATGCCAGATATACACACATACCCGGCATCTGGCATCTTATTGCTCAATGATCACCGTCCCCTTGGGAATCTTAAAAAGAAAGAGCTGGTCGTTACTACTTGTTCCTTCCTTGATATCGGAAAATGTTATCTCCGTGGTGTTGCCTGTTTTATCATAAATGCTCATCCGCGTAATGCAGCCCGTTTCATCGGTTCGAATAGTCAGCTTCTTCATCGCTGCATTCGGCTTCTTGGGCAGAAGCTCGAGGAAACCGGGTGTCTTCGAGTCCGGCTGATGCACATCAAAATCATCCTGAATGTGCGCCGCGCCCAGCAGGAACGCAACTGGAATATTCATCTGAGCAAAATCCGTAAAAGTCTTTTTGATAATCTGCTCACTCTTTTTGGAATAAAACAACGCTTCCTTGCCGTTGATAAGGATTAGCTGGCCATTCGTATATTCGAGCCAGAGTTTTCCCGGTTTCTTGATCCGGAGGGTTCCTTCGTACTTTTGCGTCCTGTCGACAGCCTTAAGCATGTTCTTCTGCGACACCTTGGCCGTAAGGTCTAAAAGGTTCTGATAATGCTTTTCTACTGCCAGGACTGCTTCGTCAACGGTCAGGGCGTGAGAAATGCTTACCGTAAAAAGTTCCAAGAAAAGAAGAGCAAGGAATACCGGAATAAGCTTTTTTGTGATATTATAAGTCATCTAATAAATACCTCTTGGTTACATCCACAGTATTGCAAACGAGCACGTGCTGCATCTTAGCGTTATTAAAGCGGCTCGGCAATCTCTCAGAACAACAGCCCATGTCCTTATCGATCATGTGTACGAAGAGTTTTGGTTCATGGTTGATGAACTCATTGAATCCGGAGACAAAAGAATATAAGCGTCCGCATCAACAATACCGGCATTAAAGAACGGATTATGTCGCGACGCCGCCATGGTGGCCATATCCTTCTTCAGGGCGGCAGAACGTGCCAGGCTACGCAGTTCTTTTTCCGCCTTCTTCGAAAGCGTCATTGCTCTATTCATCATGAAGCTCCTTCAGCAAGTCCATCGCATCGTGAATCTCGCGTATTTCCCAATCAGCACCCAGTCGAGTCATTCTCTCAAGACAGAGGCCCATGCCTTTACATCCGCCATATCATCTTCTTTTCTGGCAGGATCATTCTTGATGGCCTGCAGTTTCAGGCCGATCAGATCTTCCGGCATCAGCACCTTTTTTTATTTCACCGCCGAAAATTTCTTTTTCCTCGGTTCGCTCCAGCATCTCGATGCTTACCTGCCTGAATGCATGAAGGAAGTCCACTTCTCCGAATAATTTCAAACGTGAAATATATATTGGGATACATTCTCACTCCGAAATCATCGTTCATAGCCCAATTCTCGCATAATCTGATCGACCTTTTCCATATCTTCTCGGTTGACCAGGAAATCGAGATCAACGGTTGCCCTCGCTATCCCCCAGAGCCCGAGGGCAAACCCACCCATCAGGCCGTATCTTGTTCTATGCTCACCGAAATGCTTCAATAATGCTGAAATGACGGCCTTAAAATCCATTTCTCATTACCGTTAGTTGCATTTTACAAATCATCCAAATTCCTTATAGTCTCATCCATGTTCTTGCGAACTAGCACCTGGCGTGGTTTGGCACCGTCCGCAGCCCCCACGATGCCGTCCTCCTGCATCATCTCGATCATGCGTGCGGCGCGGTTGTATCCCACCCGCAACCTACGCTGGATGAATGATGTGGACGCCTGACCGTTCATCTGTACCAGCTCCACGGCCCGATTGTACAGTTCGTCGCGCTCGCTATCTTCCGAAGCTGTCTCGGCCGCTACAAGCTCCTGAGAACGGCGGGCAAGCAGCTCGTAGTTCGGTTTTGCCTGCTTCTTTACGAACTCCACCACCCGCTTGATTTCCGCCTCGGACACGAAGCATCCATGCACGCGCACAAGTTGGGCCGTCCCCGGCGGCAGGAAAAGCATATCGCCCATACCCAGAAGGTTCTCGGCACCGTTGGCGTCGAGGATGGTGCGCGAGTCGGTTTTTGACGAAACCTGAAACGAAATTCTGGCTGGCAGGTTTGCCTTGATAAGGCCCGTAATCACATCCACGCTCGGCCGCTGCGTTGCGACGATCAGGTGGATACCCGCGGCGCGCGCCATCTGTGCCAGGCGCATGATCGAGTCCTCAACCTCGCGCTGTACGGTCATCATGAGGTCCGCAAGTTCGTCGATGATTACAACGATGTACGGCATACGCTCCGCCTCGGGCACTACTTTATTGTACGAGTCAACATTTTTCGAGCCTTTTTCGGCAAGCAGCCGATACCGGCGCTCCATCTCGGCGACTAGGGCGCGGAGCGTCTCCGCTGCACGTTTGGGCTGGGTGACAACGGGAGTCAGAAGATGCGGGATCTCGTTATAGAGCGAGAGTTCCAGCATTTTAGGATCAACGAGAACAAGCTTGATTTCGTTCGGCTGTGCGTTGAATAGGAGTGCCAGAATAATGGAATTGATCGTCACGCTCTTTCCCGATCCCGTGGCGCCAGCTACCAGCAGGTGGGGCATTTTATCGAGGGCGCTCAATACTGATGCACCAAAGATGTCCTTTCCCAGCGGCACTTTGAGTTTGGACTTGTGCGCACGGTACTCCGGTGATTCGAGGATCTGGCGGAAATAAACGATCTCCCGCGAGTTGTTCGGCACTTCAATGCCGACCGCGGCTTTGCCCGGCAGCGGAGCAACAATCCGAACGCTCCCAGCCTTCATGGCAAGCGCCAGGTCGTCCGACAGATTCACGATTTTGCTCACCTTCACTCCGGGGGCGGGCTCATACTCGAACATAGTGACCACGGGGCCAGGATACACTTGTGTCACACGGCCCTGGATATCGAAATCCTGCAGTTTCCGCGCAAGGAGCTCGGATTGGGCGAGCATATCGTCCTTCGATACTTTCTTTACAGAGGGCGGCAACGGATCGAGAAGGTCCGGCGAGGGCAGCTTGTATTCTTCCCTGCTCTCTTTGCTATCCATAAACCCAAAGGTTTCTTGCGCGGGTCTCGCTGATTTTTCCGATTTGACTATGCGCGTCTGCGCTGCAGTTTGCTGTTGTTTCTGTGCTTCAACGATCCTCGGTGGCTCTTTAGGAAGAGCGGCCTGTTCTCTTGCTTCTCTGGCTTTTTCCTTGCGGCCCTGGTGAACAACAAGAAGGATGTCCAGCTGCTCCATCCAACGGCTATAGAGGGTGCGGATCCATGCCAGCGCCTTGAGCAACGAGAAGGGCGTGAGCAGCATGAGGGAAATAATAATAGCCGTGAGCGTGATGATGTACGTTCCGACCGCGGAAACCCCGCCGACGAGTAGACGAACGATAAGGCTTCCGAGCATGCCGCCGGAAGAAATCTCCTCGCCGAATAAACGAATCGTTTCTCTCTCAAGCCCAAAAAATGCAGCCGCCGAGATGAAGAGCACGATGCCACCAATTTTTTTTAGATGCGGATGCACGGCTTTCCCGTTAAGCGTGAGGAACACAGCGTATCCGAAGAGGAACAGGGGAATAAGATAGGCCGCGAGTCCGAAAAGGCGGAGCAGTGCGTCCGAGAGATAGGCGCCAATGATCCCGATGGCGTTCGTGATCTCCGAGCCGGTATTTGCAACACTGAAGCACGGGTCCGTTGCGCTGTACGAGATGAGACTCAGCATGATCAGGAGGCCCGCAGCAAACAAGAGCAGGCCGATGATTTCGTTCCAGTGTTTATGTTTGACTGTGGAAACCGTCATAGTTTAGAGATTCGATTCTTTGACAGGATCGACAGGATTAAAATCCTATTTTATCCTGTATGTCCCCTTAAAAAAGGTTTTAATTCGTGCCTTAAATTACTGCATCACCAACAAAAGCATGACCACCGCTGCCAGCGCCAACCGGTACCCCACAAAAAGATTCAACGAATGTTTATTCAGGTAGTGAAGCAGAAATTTTATGCTTACGTAACCGACCAAGGCGGAGAAGGCGGTACCCAGCACAAACGGCAGCATTTCTCCCGGCGCAAGATGGAGCTTCGCCAGCTTCAGAACCGCAGCTCCGCCAATGACCGGCGTGGACAGGAGAAACGAGAACCGTGCAGCACTCTCGCGCGTATATCCTGTCATCAGTCCGGCAATGATGGTAATGCCTGAGCGCGATACGCCCGGCATCAGAGCAAGGGCCTGAGCGCACCCGATAAACAGGGCATGCCCCAACGTCATCCGCTCCATGTTCGCGGTCTTCGCGGAAAATCGGTCTACTGCCCACATGAGAACACTGATGACGACAAGGGAAATCACAATCAGTTTTGGGTTTCTGAAATACTGCTCAACTATATGTTCGAATTTCAATCCCAAAATGCCAGCTGGAATTGTAGCCAGCACAATGAACCAAACAAACCTTCCCTCCCCGGTTTTCCAGGTGCCGTCGCCCAGCCCGGTGAAAAACTTGCGGAACAAATCCAGCCAATCAAGCCAGAAATAGGCCAGGATCGCCACCAGAGTTCCGGCATGCAGTGCCACATCGAAGTTCAGGCTGTCCACCAGAGTCCCCTGCCATCCGAACATCCACGGTATCAGGATCAGATGGGCAGAAGAACTAATTGGCAGAAATTCAGTGAACCCCTGTACAATGCCCAATAGTATCGCCTCAAAAAGAACCATACAATAGCCTCCAAAATAGACCGCAAATCGCAAATTCGCTACTCAGTTCATTATTTCACAAAGCAGTCTGGATTTCAAGATATTTTGGGAGGTAGCGGGGAAAAAACCCAGAGACAAGAACCTGACTGCCACGAAGTCATGGTTAGAATTTATAGTTTATTGTATTAAGTTTGGAGTTAACTATAAGCAACAAACGCGAAACACAAAATTCCTCATCGTGTCTCTACGACACCTATTTATACCTTTACAATGATCTTTCTGAAAAACTGCTGAGAAGTTTTGCATACACCTTTTGTGCGTCCTTGCACTCAAACACGGAATCCACGACAGTCTTGAGCTTGTGTGGGAATAATCTTAAACCTGAAACCTGCGTGAAAATCGACTACGAGAATAAGCGCTGGTCAAAGTAAGTGCAGGTTTCGCCCAAAAAAACACAACAAAGTTTCGTAAAGTACGCTTTTTCAATTGATCCTTAACCTAACTTTTAGGTAGGTTAAGGGCCGAGTGGTACATTGATATTGAATATGAATTTTTATTGACCAGATATCAACAAATCACACATTATGACGCAGGTTTCAGGTTAAATATTCATGGATAGCCGACTTCGGTCCCACATAGACGCCATGAATGGCAATATTTCCCCCAAATATATATCTCAGGCTTCTCGGTACCTCATCCCCGGTCGTAGCTCCGAACGTTATCGACCTGTCACCTCTCTTGAGATACGAGAGGGACATGTTAAACGTGGTTGTTGCTGCGTTATCAACGGCTATATCCACCCAAGCTGAAAAAGCTAAATGCAAGCATTGAGGCGGCACTGAACTATGATGTGCTTCAGAATTCGCAATGCCGACAAAAGCATGTCAAACCAGTTCCTCGACAATCTTCGACAACACCTCCCCGGCATTCTCCCTAAATATCTGAGTGGCAATGCTGTCATAGGGGGTTTCCGTACTGTTGATAAAAATGAGCTTTGCCCCGTTTTCATAAGCTTCGCGCGGAATCGAGGCCGCAGGCTGAACCTGCAACGATGAACCGATCATCAGGAAAAGGTCGCAGGCCGCAGCACATGCAAATACCTGCATCATCGCATCCTTGGGCATTGCCTGACCGAACGAGACGGTTGCCGGCTTGATGAAACCGCCGCACTCGCACAACGGAGCGGAATCTCCTGAGTCAAGCCTCGCATCGATGTCCTCTATCGGCCATGTTTTTTCGCAGGTAAGGCAGACTGCTCTCCGGTTCGTGCCGTGGAGCTCGATTACTCGGCTGCTGCCGGCTTCCTGATGCAATCCGTCGATATTCTGCGTAATGAGGCAGGTGAGCTTGCCGATCCTTTCAAGACTCGCGAGGGCCCGGTGCGCGCTGTTTGGCCGGGCGCTATTCAGCTCTTGCTGCAGCTCTTTTCTCATCTTCCAGTATTCCATCCGCGCATCATGACTCGTCAGAAATTCCTGGTACGTAATAATGCGGTAGCGGTCCCACACACCGCCGGGACTTCGAAAATCCGATATCCCGGATTCCGTGGAGATGCCCGCTCCTGTAAAAGCTGTAATGCGCTCAGCTTTCCTGACCAGTTGAATTGCCTTCGTGATTCGCTTCGGGAATATATCCAAAACATCCTTTCGCATTCCAACCGGGAAAAACAGGTCTTCGCAGAACATTGCTCAAAAACATGGATGTGCTTTAATCATTAATTAGATGTTGTTTCAACTCGTTGTCCTGTTGCAGTGCTGAATCGGCTTCATAATCCAAACAACCTTGGCATATTCCTCGATCGTCCGGTCGCTTGAGAAGCGGACATATTGGCCACATTCAAAATAGCGCGCGCTTGATCCACCCCTCAGGATCATGATAAAGCGCATCCACCTGCTCCTGGCAGACAATATACAAGACATAGTCCGCAAGCAGCAAAAAATGATCTCCATATCTGATAAGCGCATCAAAGACGGGACAGAACTGGGTCGGGTCATCGGGGTAGAGCATCTTCGAGAGGTTTTCGGACGCGTTCTTATCCTTCACGGCACGAATGTAGGTGCCCTGGTTGAAATACTTGAGCTTGAAGTCGCGCGACGCCTTGGCAGACCAGAGACGCACGTTGTTTACGGTGTTCGTGCCGTATCCTGGCACGGGCGTATCGTAGTCCATGGCCATTACTTCCTCGGTGTCGATCCAGTGGAAATGGGATTGGCCCTGCTCGTCCTTGAACTGGACCACGTGGCCCCCGAATTTCATTGGGAAGAGCAACTCGGGGCGTGGGAACTCCCAATGGTTGCCGTAACGCAGCCAGTGGTTGGGGTGCTCCACTGGGTTGCCGTTTTCGATTTTCTGATAGAACATACCGTACTCATAGCGGATGCCATAGCCATACCCCGGGGCAAACTCCGTGTTGCCATGGAATCGAGAAAGCAGGCAGCAAGCCTGCCGAGCCCTCCATTTCCCAACGCTGCTTCCTGCTCCAACTCCTGAATCTCGCTAATGTCCAGATCAAGGTCTTCAAGCGCCTCCCTGCACGCATCATAAAACCCCATATTGTGAAGACTGCTCGATAGTAGTCGGCCGGTTAGGAACTCCCTGGACAGATAATAGATGCATTTGGCATCAGACTCATAATAGCTGCGCATGATCTCCATCCAGCGTTCCATCAGCCGCTCGCGCACGGCCGCTTCATTAGTGAGGAACCAGTCACGGCGCGTGGCCGTGATAGGATCCTTCCCGTGGGAGTATATCAGCCGGTTGCAGATCGAATGCCTCAAAGAGGTCCGGTCCTGACTGCGTTTGTCGTATTCAAAATTGTTTTCTTGTGGTTATTCATCCCGCCTTCCAGAGGACAAGCATCGCAGAATCCATATGTTATTGATATGTTGCATAATGATTTTTCGAAAAAAAGCAAAAACTTAGCTGTCCAAAATAGAATCATTTGAGACCATGCTTGAAACACAAAAAAATATTTAACTGAGTTGCCAACCTGAAAAAGAAACAGCATTCTATCCCATCCGCTGCCTTCCCCTGCTGTACCGGACCGTTTTTCAGAACTGGATAGAGTTTATGGAGGCTTGCCGTGCTGCGGTTTTTTCTCAAAAAATGACCAGGAGGCGCTATATTTCCATGATAATCGGCAGAATCATAGGCCTGCGCTCCAAGCGCTTATTGATGAATTTTTTGAGCGCGGTCCTCACCTGGGCGGTCACGAGCGCCCAGTCTCCTTTGGCTTCAGGGATCATGATGGTCAGTGCATCCATGACCACATTCTTCACTTCGGTCAGAAACTCCTGGGACATGTCCTCGAACACAAAACCTCGGGACACTATGTCCGGTCCGGACACCACCGTGCCAGTACCTTTCTCGATACAGAGGATTACGATCACGATGCCGTCATGCGCGAGCTTGCGCCGGTCCCTGAGCACCACGGTGTCCACGCCCGTGTCCACGGTCGAACCGGCGATTTTTCCATCGATATAGACCCGGCCGATATCCACAAATCCCGCGCGGTGCGCCGAATTAGCGGTAAATTCCATGACCTCGCCGTCCTCGAGAATGAAGATGTTCTCTTCGGGAATATTCACTTTCCCTGCGAGTTGCGCGTGGTATACAAGATGCCTGTACTCGCCGTGGACCGGAATGAAAAATTTCGGTTTGATTAGGTTTAGCATCAGTTTCAGTTCTTCCTTGGACGCATGGCCTGAAACATGGATTTCTGACACTTTCTCGTAGAATACTTCTGCACCGCGTTTGAATAAATGGTTGATGGTGTTTGCAATGGCCCGTTCGTTTCCTGGGATCATTTTGGACGAGAGTACGATGGTATCGCCTTTTTTGATTTGAAAGTGCTTGTGTTCGTTCGTGGCCATGCGAGAGAGTGCGCTCATGGGTTCGCCCTGGCTTCCGGTTGTGATCATCACCACCTGATCGTCCTGCAGACTTTTGAGCGAGTCGATCTTAAGCCACGTTTCAGGTGGCATCTTAAGATACCCCAGGTCGAGCGCGATCTGAGTGTTTGTAATCATGCTCTTTCCGTTCAGGATCACTTTGCGCCCATACATGACCGCCACATCCACGATCTGCTGAACGCGATGGATGTTCGAGGCGAATGTCGCCACCACGATCCTTCCTTTCGCACGGCTGAAAATGTCCTCAAGCCCCCGCCGGACCTCTTTTTCGGAAAAGGTGTAGCCGCCCTTAGACGCGTTCGTGCTGTCGGAAAGCAGCACCAGTGTCCCCTTGTCTCCGTACTCACTGAAGGTGCGAAGGTCCATGACCTCGCCGTCCACAGGCGTCGGATCGATTTTAAAATCTCCGGTATGAACCACGCGGCCCGCGGGCGTGGTGATGCCGAGCCCCACGCCATCCACGATGCTATGGGTAACACGTATGAACTCAACCCTGAAGCAAGCGATATCCACTGTGTCCCGCGGCTTGACGACGATGAGCTCGATTTTCGAGTCGAGGTCATGTTCTTTGAGCTTGTCCTTGACAAAGCCAAGGGTGAGACGGGTGCCGTAGACCGGGACCTTAATCTCGCGAAGCAGGAACGGCAGGGCGCCGATATGATCCTCATGCGCGTGGGTGAGCACCACGGCCCTGATTTTCTCCCTGTTCTCAATTAGATAGGTGAAGTCAGGGATCACGATGTCGACTCCGAGCATCTCGGCATCCGGAAACATGAGGCCCGCGTCGATCACGATGATGTCGTCCCCGCATTTGAGCACGGTCATGTTCAGCCCGATCTCTCCCACTCCGCCAAGCGGGATGATAGAAAGTACGGGATTTTTGTTTATCGAAGAATCAGTGGGCGGGTTGGGGTCAGACACTGCGCCGGCCCTCCTTGTTTATGTGGGAAATTCTTTTTAATGTGCTTAAGGATACCGTATTTTCAGCGGCAGTTCAAGGTGATTTTTCCGGGACGTTCCTTTAACAATCCTGATGCCCGTTTGTGCGGCCCTTGGACAATGGAAGCGCACTAGTGCATGAGGATTTCACATTGTCTTACAGACAGGTGTTCGTTTTCGTTGAATATGTTTCTACTTAAGAAAATGTTGGAGACCACCGAGGAAGTCGCCGCTCACCGGCGTGAGTGTACCAAAAGTGTATCTTATCGGGGAGAACCAGTTCTTCAAGAAAAAGGCGACTTTCTCATGACAGGCCCCGCAGTATTGACCGTCCATAATCTGAAACATCGAATATTTTGTCGATCCCATTTTCACACCGAAAAAAGCTCGGGATGGCAAAGCTCATATCTGTTCCATACCGTATGTTTTTTGTGGAAAAAGATGATGTCAGGCATCCCTTCTAACTTCGACTTCAGAGCGAAGTCTTCCTACATGTTGAGAGTTTTCCGCTTGATGGAAAAACCCTCGAGAAAGTCTACCAGCTTGATAAGGCCGTCTTCTTCGACTTTTTCCCGGTTGATCCTGTTTCCGAACCTCTCTTTCGGGAACCGTGCCGTAACCTGTACAATATCATTCTCCGGTACTACATTCTTCCCGTATGAGTGGCATCGCTTACATGGTTTACCCTCGGTCGAGGTGAACCTAGGCATGCAGATCTCAAACACTTTGTTCCCGTGATTCACCATCTTATCGTTATGGCAGGCCCCACAGTAATAACCGTTTGCGTTGTCTGACGCTTTCACGTTCATCCGGCTCGTTTTCATGGCGAAGGCAAAATCCACATGGCAGACCTGGCAGGTAAAGTTCACTCAATGTAGCCCGTGATTTGATACGACAGGAGCGAGACTCGCTTTTTCTGAACAGTTATTGCCAAAAAAGGAAGAATTTTCAAATCAAAATTAGTATAAGAATATCTATTCGAATCGCGTCACAAAGGCGCCGATGAAGTGCATGGAATTGACGTAGTCTGCAAAGAGGACTTCCTTCACGAACCCGCCGCCGTGCTTTGTCTTACTGTCCTTGTAGCCGGCCGCGTGGATCAGGTAGGGTTTGTTTGATTTTATCCGGACGATAGAAAGGTGGCCTACGATTTCTTCGACGATGCGCTTTTTCGGGTCTTTGACCCAGTAGATAATATCGCCGTCCTGGAGTTTCTTCTGGAACGCTCTTGTTACCAACACCTGTTTGGGGAGGATGTCCACGGTTTCATGGCCCCGTGATCCAGGGATGCCCTTTGTTATGCCGAGGTAGGCGGTGATATCCTTACCCCACTTGCCGCTCATAACCATGTCTTCGCCGTACTGAAATCGGTCGTCATAATTGGTCACTAGGCCGTCCACAAGTTTACCTTTCGAAATAAATCTGAGCGTGAGCGCCTTGGCAACGGCTTCGTCGGGGGTATTGCTCTGGGCAAGTTCCACCGAACGAAACACGTGATACATGCAGTCCGCTTTTTCGTCAGCAACAATGCGGTTTGAGTGGACATACAGCCCGAGCGGATCTGGATCGTACGGCGTTCCGATGAAGCGCCCAGCCCAATATGCAATACGCTTGCCCGGCGGAAGTTTTACCAAACGCGCCTGCGCGAGCAACACTTCGTCCGCCGTCATATCGGCCAATTTCACCTTCTCTTCCGGTCCCGCGCCAATGATCCTGAGTCCGTACAGAAGTGCGTTGGCGAACCTCCGATCATGGATGCCAGCAACACGAACAGTGCCTTTTCGTACAATCTGTAAAAAGTGACCGTTCCCCACATACAGCCCCTCGCCTTCACCGCGAAAAATGAGAACATCACCCGGCTCAAGGTCCTTTTTAGACACACGCCTCGCTTTTGCAATAAGCGCATCTCGATCGGCTCCCAGAGAAATACCATGAATACGGTACGTGATGGAGATCAGGCCGCGCATATCAATGCCCTGAGCCGTGAGGCCGCCGGCAAAGTATCGAACATTTAAAAATTGCCTGGCCGTTTTGGCGATCTCTTCCGGTTTTGTGTCATTCACAAGAGGATCAAAGGGTTTTTCAAGCATTGCTTCCGCGGCGTTGATAAGCGCAACCGAACGATCGGGAAACTGAACCGTATAACTATCATCATTCTTCTGGAGCACCGGCAGACGCGTACCGGCGTACAGAGCAACCTTGTGGTCGCCGGTCTTGTCAAGAATTAGTGCTTCCGACTTGAGGGTCGTAATAAAGATCCACTGCCGTTTCGCGCTCAGATAATCCCGTGCTTTATTCTTCGGGATAAGCACCGCTTCCTGCTGGATCCAGCCCTCGCGTCTTTCTTGGTTTAATATTGAAATCCGGTAGCGGTTGTCCTGCTTCCCGAGAATGCGCACCTCGTCTCCCATAAGCACCTGTGTTTTTATCGGAGACTTCGGCATGGGGTCCTCGCGTACATTGCCAAGGGGCGAGGATACAATACCCTGGGTGCCACTCTTGAACTCCTGGGAACTACCAATGAGAGGGGAAAAAGCAGCAATGTATCCGAGAAAGAATATGAAGAAAACTTTTTTCATGATGATGAGTTCAGGACTGAGCGATGGAGTACTGCGTGTTCGTACAATGCGTAACTGGCGATGAAAAATGGTGCCGAAGGGGGGACTCGAACCCCCATGGGTTGCCCCACACGCCCCTCAAACGTGCGTGTCTACCAGTTCCACCACTTCGGCATATAAATAGCTATTAACTACGGAGCACACAGGCAATGAGTGTTTTTTACTTTCTCCGTAGTCTCTGCGAACTCAGCGACGAATATATTAATTCTTCAACACCTGCTGTCGCTGAGAAACAAACGTGAGCCAGTCACCATGCCGGCCATCCCTGCCATGCACAATATCGAAAAAGGCCGACTGGAGCTCTCGCGTAATCGACCCCGGTTTTCCTTCTCCGATGGTTCGACTATCCACCTCGCGGATTGGCGTGATCTCCGCAGCTGTGCCGGTAAAGAATGCCTCATCGGCAATATACAGTTCATCCCGCGTGAAACGGTCTTCTACGAGGCGCAGGCCACGGTCCGTGGCGATCTGCATGACAGCGTCTCTCGTGATACCTTCGAGGATAGACGTCAGCGGCGGGGTCTTGATCAAGCCCTTACGCACAATAAACACATTCTCTCCGCTTCCTTCAGCAACGTAACCCTCGGTATCGAGCAGCATGGCCTCGTCGTATCCGTCCTTAAGAGCCTCGCGCTTGGCAAGGAGTGAGTTGGCATAATTTGCCGTGGTTTTCGACCGCACCATTGTGGTATTCACGTGCTGTCGTATAAAAGAGGAAACTCTAACACGGATGCCCTTTTGAAGCGCCTCCTCGCCGAGATAGCTGCCCCAGGGCCAGACGGCAATGGAAATCTCGACGGGATTCCCCTTGGGGTAGACCCCCATGGCCCCGTAACCGATATGGACAAGCGGCCGGATGTAACATGCATCGATCTTATTCACGCGGATGGTTTCGAGGATTGCTTCGGTCACCCTCTCACGCGTGAACGGCATCTCCAGCTGACAGATATGTGCAGAGTCGAAGAGGCGACCTACGTGTTCATGCAGCCGGAAAACAGCCGGACCTCCATCGGTATTATAGCATCGTATTCCTTCGAACACGGCCGTGCCATAGTGGAGCGAATGCGTCAGAATATGCACTTTGGCGTCGTCCCATTCGACGAAGGAACCATTCATCCATATTTTTTTCGTGGCTTCGACCATAGTGTTCATTTATAACAGCCTGTTCTGGAATTGTCAATCTTTTTTTCCCGACTTCGGAACCAAGAATGTCGAAGGGAACCACAGATGAGCGCGGTTAAAAAAAGAAGACGGGAACTAAACCTAATGAACAATGCATATTTGTTTTATGATTTTGAATAATCCGTGCATCTGACAAGCACCTGCTTATAAAAAGCCCTAAAGAATGCCTTTTCTCGTTGCCTTTTCGATGGCGCCGATACGGCCTTTTGCCTGGAGCTTCTCGGAGATACTCTTTTTTTGGGTATGCATCGTGTGAACACTGATATTCAGTTCTTCTCCGATTCTTTTATAGGTAAGTCCTTCCTCGATAAGCTTGATGATCCCCGTTTCCCGCAACGTCAGCAGGAACTTGCTGCTGGCGGTCTCATCCTGGAACTGATGTATTATCTTGTGTGCTATTTTCGGACTCATTGATGCCCACCCCTGAACGCAGATTTACGTCCGGCTGACCTCACGTTGAAGCAATGTATCCTATCTCCGTTCTTGGGTCCCGTTTCGTTTGACAGGGTTGCCGGCAGCAGCTATACTTTAGGAAGAAATTAGCTGTCAATCGAAGGAGGTCGGTATGCAGATAAAAACCATCCTTTATGCAACGGATTTTTCGCAGGGCGCACGGGCTGCAATGGATCATGTCATTTCGCTGGCACAGGATTATAATGCAAAGCTCATCCTGCTCCACGTGATCCAGGATATCAGTGTTGCCGAATGGTATATTCCCACCACTCTATCAGTGGCTGAGGTGGTGGCGGACATTGAGAAAAACGCTTGGCAGGAGATGGAAAAATGGGCGGCGGAATTCGCTCCAAAAGTGAACAATATTGAAAAGATAATTGTTCGCGGCGTACCTTTCGTCGAAATCATCAAGACAGCACGGGGGGAAAATATCGATCTGATCGTTATCGGCACCCACGGGAGAACGGGAATTGACCACATGCTCTTCGGGAGCACCGCGGAAAAGGTGGTTCGCAAAGCCCCGTGCCCTGTGCTCACGGTCCGCATCGCCGGGAAGGAATTCAAGATGCCTTAACGATGCGACAAATTCCAAAAACCAAATTGCAAATTCCAGCTAATGTCGAAATTTAAATATCCAAAGTTGGAGCTGTATTGACTTTCGGGCTTTGAAATTTGAGTAAAGGCAGGCTTTCGCCTGCCTTTTTATATTACTGCCCCAGCAGTGTTGTAAAGGTATCGTGATGACTCTCTTCCTCGGAAAGAATTTCCTCGAACAAAAGGCGGGTAGTCTCGTCTCCTTCAGATACGGCCTGCTTGATGATGTCTTTATAGAGCGTGATGGCATCTTCTTCGGCCTTAACGTCGGCCTTTAGCATCTGCTCCGGCGTGCCGCCCAAGGAGATGGGGTTCGGCTTGGTTGTGGGATTCACGTCAAAATAAAAAAGCCGCTCTGCAATTTTTTCCGCATGCTTCATCTCGTCCATGGCCACATCCTCAAACACGTCCATGAGCGATGCCGCGTTCAGGCCTTTCACCATGATATGGTGCCACATGTACTGTACGATAGCCTGGAGTTCCCCCGCTATCGCCTGGTTCATCATTTCCGTGAGCTTGGGACTTGCTTTTTGTACCATTCTGCGCCTCCTTCGTAAGTGTGTATGGTATAAAACCGCCGGGTACTGCCCGATTGTTGTAACTATAGCACACTACAACGCGTTTTTCAAAGACACTGCTGAAAAAATTCCAAGTGATGGACTTTATCGATGTGGGCTGATTGACGTGCAAGGGACTGCGAACGTTGGTTAGGTGTTTTAAATCAGCTTTTTACTTCCCTCAAATACTTCGCAGCGTCCTCGGGTGGGGTGGGATTGATATAGAAACCCGACCCCCACTCAAATCCGGCAACCCGGGTGATCCGAGGAATGATCTCTATATGCCAGTGGAAGTCATCATTTAACGTGTGCCAGTGGCCGCGGCGCGGCACCCGGTTGGGCGCGGTATACAGCATGAAATTATACGGCGGATTGTTCAGTACCTTGCCGATACGGCTGAGCGTGCTTTTGAGGATCCAGGAAAAGTCCATGATCTCTTCTTTGACCACTTCCACATACGAACAGAGATGCTTCTTGGGAAAAATCCAGACCTCGAAGGGGAAGCGCGGAGCAAAGGGCACCATAACAAGAAAGTGCCGCGTCTCCTCCACCACGCGCTCAGGAGACGCGAGCTCCTGTCGGATGATATCGCAGAAAATGCACCG
>Ga0074045_10001770_pt1 | contig 20521 bp, 16 predicted proteins | sample BogForMeECP23OM2_FD_94442 | JGI IMG/M metagenome (GOLD analysis project Ga0074045, IMG submission 94442) | Bog forest soil microbial communities from Calvert Island, British Columbia, Canada - Bog Forest MetaG ECP23OM2 | ecosystem: Environmental > Terrestrial > Soil > Wetlands ...
GAAGGGAATGCATATCGCCTATTGGGTCAGACGGAGGCCGCAAAGGCGAAATGGCAGTTTGCTCTAAAAGAAATCGAGGACCGACTAACAACAGCCCCGGACGACGCCCACCTAATCCTCCTGAAAAGTGATATGAACTCGGCGCTCGGACGAAATGATGACGCGGCGGTTGGCGTTAAGCTTTTCGAGCAGCTCCAGTCCAATGCGCCCTTGTCGTATAATATCGACCACCTCAGATGGATTGGCGTGAAACTTCGTTTGGGCCAGCGCGATGCGCCTTTGAGGTTGCTCGAGAAAAATTTGCGCGATCCTCAAAAAGATTACTTTTCCCTTCATGGGGAGGCACGCTTTTTCCCGGACCTAGATCCGCTACGTACCGACCCGTCGTTTCAAAAACTTATGAGCGAGACAAAGCCGGCTGTCGCTAAGCCGCTAGATTGAAAAAGAACGGCCAATATTGCCCTCTTCCCTAAAGGGGCCGTGCTTCTTATCGGCAATCAGGAATACGGGTTGGACATCAAGGCAACGGGGCTATCTCAGACCTCATATCCGCTGGACTCCAGCAACTCAGTAGCGGAGCACCTCGAGGCCCGGCACATCGTCGAATCGGCGGTCCCGTGTCACGATTGAACAACCGCCCCGCAAGGCTTGTGCCGCGAGCCAAGCATCATTCTCACCCAAGCGCCGCGCGGAACGAGTCTGCAAGAGTCCGCAGCGCAACGCATCACCGAGATGCAGACCCAGCACCGAAAATCGGGAGGCCAGCTCACGCGCCGCCTCGTGCCCCCGTTTCTCATAGAATTCCTCAAGAGTGACTACACTGACAAACACCTCGCATTGGCGCATGCGCTCAAAGAATGTCCGTGCCGGCCCTGCCTCGCGGCGAGTCAATTCAGCGTCCAAATCCGACACAAAGGTCGTATCAAGAAGCAGTGTGCCTTTCATCGCGACGAGGGCCGCCAAACCCACGACCCTCAAGCGCAGGAGCATGAGTCCTCAGGAATTCATCGACTGTGCGCGCCGGCTGCCCGGCGTAAAGGCGCTGGATGACCCTGGAATAGGAGTCGCGAGGACCCTTTCGCTCGCGGCGCAGAATTCTGAATGCCTCCATATCTACGCTGATGGTCTTCGTTGCCATGCATGCACCATGCATGCACCACATAGATTGTCAAGTTACGGCATTTATCTTTTTCGGAATGTCCGGGGCAGCGTAGACGCTTGCACAGTTATCTTTGAGCTAGTCGACGAATCGCATCCCCTGAAAGCGATGGCCTGGCGGGCCGGGGCACAGTAACGCCCATCAGGCGTTGACCACGTTCTGCGTCGAAGCAGAGCCGGAGTAACTAAAAGAAACTAAATAGGACGTGCCATACTGACTCATTCGGTGCCGCTCGGCTGCGTCTATTTAGTTACCCTCAGGTCACATTCTACCTCCAGAACACGCGAATTTCACTTCGTTGCTCCGAGCGAATCTGATCAGGGTCCGAAGGCTAACGTCTCTTCTCACGCTATCCCGCAGAGCTTCCTTTACCTGCTCCCCAGTGATGCTACGCAGCGGCCAAAGCTGGGAAACTCGAGTCGGCGTAATACCCTCCCTTCTTGCTACTTCTGCACGTGATTGTACCGTGCCCTCCTTCAATTGCTTGGCCCAGCAATGAACCTTGAGAACCATTTGCCAAGGATCCGTGGTGTCCCCAAACAACAAGCGTTTCCCGGGGAGGACCATCCTAGTTTTTCTCGTCGAACTCCTCCCCGTTTCGAAGGGCATCGACACCCGCAAAATTTTGTCTCGGATCCCTCCTTGGGCAGCCATTTGAAATCAGGCACTTATAAAATGTTTGATGTCCGCAGAAAGAACCGTCTGTCCGGCTTTATGGGTTCTCGTTTCTGGGCCCTACTCCTGGCACCCTCCTGAGGCGAGATCGGGCCTCTTAGGCCGGTTCCCGGGGCACGGGTGAACCACCAATGATCACGCTTGGGTTGGAAATCGACGTCGCCGATGTCGAATTCGAACAATTGGCCGCCAGTGGACTGAGCTCTATCTCTGTTTCAGGCGCAATGGAGATGGGACTCCACCGCCACTAAGAGGTGTTAGCCGACGCCGGAGCTCCATCCACCGGCGGTGGGGCTGCGACATCCTTAGTTGGACGGAAGGGACCGCATCATCGCCTTCACCTGGGTGAGCAGCCGGTCCAGGGTCCGGCTCATTGTAAGGAAGGCGTCCGCCTCCCCGGGATCCGCGGAGTTGTCGGCGGCGACCCTTGCCAGGTGGGAGCCATAGTTGAGCGCCTGGGCCTGGGTCAGCAGAAGGGTGAACTCGAAGTCAGCGCCACTCGACAGGAGCAGGTCGTGCTCCGCCGTCTTGCCCAGCGCATCCCGACTCGCCTTCTCGCCTGCGGGCAGCTCCTGGCGCCTCAGGTCGAGCGTGGGATCGTCCTGAGCGAGGCTCTTGAGGCGCTTGGCACCATCGGCGGCGGCGGTCGAGATCGCCTTGATGAGTCCAGACAGCTCACGGGATCCGTGCTTTATGATCAGGACCATGCTGACGTTTTTCTCCTGATCGAGGAGCTGCGCAAGGAGGCTTGAGGCATTATTACGGACCTGCATTTTGTCGTCGGCCGCCTCGGTATGCCCCGCCGTGGCCGGCGCTGGCGCAGGAGCTGCTGACGAGGATGCCGGGCCGGTCGTTGAACAGCCGAACAGCAGGGCGGAGCAGCCCAGAGCGCCGGAAGCCAGGCGGATGCATTCAAGAGCGAGTCGGCGGGATAGGGATCTCATGAGCAGCAATAGCTCACAGACATCCATGGCGGCAGTTGGTCGCCGAGAATCGAACGGCGGTGCTTTGAGCTACCGCCGCTCCCGCTGCCGGTCGCCGGACGTGCTACCGAATTACGTAAGATTCACCCAGGCAGCGTGAGAACGATTCAGGCTGGCTGAGCCGTTCCCCGTTACCGATCAGAGAGACCTTGCTCCGCCCTCGTGGAACCCGCCTTGCCGCGAGCCACCATCCAGTCGACGACCGCCTGGTCGTTCGACTCGTTGCACCGGCGGTAGCTCGAATTTCTCTGCAGGCTCCAGAGATCCCTTTCCCTTGGGCGGCGAGACCGCTCCCCGAAAAGTTAGGCGGTTAAGCCTGGAACATGCTGCGTTTCCCCGGGAAAACGCATAGGCCCCCGCTTAAGTGGTTGATTGAAACGGCGAAGAGAGGGGGATTCGAATGCTGCCACGTGCTTCTCTCCCGGGCTAACAGCGACGAAATCAGGCATTCTTGCTAGGGCATAGTACGAGGGGAAATGACGGAACCTTGGCTCCTGAATTGTACATCGTCAGTGTTGATGCCCTGAAGCGATCCCCAATAATTGACAATCTGAGTCTCTTTGAACACTTTTGAGGCATGGCCACCATACAGATCCGCACGCGTATCGATCGCAATCTGAAAAAGGAGAGCGACTCTGTTCTCAAAAGCATCGGCCTAGACACAGGATCGTACGTTTCTATGGCACTGACCCAGCTTGTGAATCGTCGCGGCATCCCATTTGCCGTTATTGAGCCGGATGCGGCCTACTTTGCAAACGAGTATGGGTTGACCTCTGAGGAATCCGCTAAGGCTGGAGCAGCCATGAAATCGGAAACGGCACGGGCCCGTCGCACCGGTAAGCTCCGTGAGATTGCTTCGGTAGATGACCTCGCTCCGTGAAATTGTTGGCGACGCCGCGTTTTCTCAAGAGCGTCCCTCTCATTCGCCGCCAAGAGGTATTATCGGCTATGCAGGCGGCAGGTACGGCATTTGGAAACCCCCATCTTCACGCCGGCATCGGCCTGAGGCGAATCAGGCCGTTTATGGAATGCCGATGCGGACTTGACTTGAGGTTGGTATTCCAGCGCGAGAAGGACGCCCTAGTCTTCCACCTTTGTGGAACACACCGTGAAGTCGAATCCTTCCTGAAGAATCAAAGGTAACATCGGTTTAGATGGTCGTCACATGCACGCTTCTTCTTTTGGCGAGCGCGGTTTGCGCCCGGTCCGGGGACCGGTCTCCGTTCGAGGCATCAGAACACCTTTTGTGCAGCGTTCGCTCCCGACCCAATGTCACGAGCATTCGTGAGAAGCCAAAGGACACACACCAACCGCGAATATACGCGAAGAATTGATCGAGTCATCGACTACCTTCGCGCGAACCTGGATCGCCAGGTGAAGCTGAAGGAACTGGCCAAGGTAGCCTGCTTCTCGGAATTTCATTTCCATCGAATCTTTGGTGCGGTCGCGGGGGAAACCCTGAATCAATTCACGAGCCGGCTTCGCATCGAAAAGGCCGCCCGGCTGCTGCGTTTCTCCCAACAAAGTCTGACCGATATCGCCATGGAGTGCGGCTTTTCCTCGTCTGCCACGTTTTCGCGCGCCTTCCGCTCCGGCTATGACACGTCGCCCAGTCAGTTCCGAAAGACCGGCAAAATCAAAAAGCGCAAGATTCGCAAAGCAATCCACACGGGACAGGAGTATGTTCTCCCCATGACCGCGGCAGAAAAGAAAGCGGCTTTCCCGGTGAGGTTGGTCGACCTTCCCGAAAGGCGCGTCGCCTACATTCGGGTCATCGATGCCTTTGAAATGGATCGGGTGCTGGCCGCCTGCAAGACGATGATCGCGTGGGCCAAATCCCAGGCCATTTATTCGCGCGGCGTTCTTTTCGGCATGACGGTGGACGATCCGGACGTGACGCCCAAGCATCTGTATCGCTACGAGGTCTGCCTGGCGTCGGATTCTCCCTTTGAGTGCAGAGACGGAATGTCGAAATTGAAAATGCCAGCCATGCGCTACGCCGTCACCCGGGTTTCCGGTGATATTCGGTGGGTAGCGACGGCTTGGGACTACTTGATCAGAAGCTGGCTGATCAATAGTGCCTACGAACCCGAGCATGCGCCCGCACTTGAGATTTTTTTGAACAAGGAAAAGGCGACGGATTGGTCGCACTTTGAATTGGAGCTATGCCTGCCGATCCGGAAATTGGCGACGAAGAGACGTTAGTTTGGAATTTATGATCAAGAACCTGTCTATCGTCATGCGGAAAATTCATCTGCTGATCCCGCTGGTTCTGCTTTCGGCGTCGGCTTGGGCCGACGCGCCTCCAACGGAAAAGATTTTTGTTGGCGCGATCTCGATCGAGCCATGCCAGGAGGCAAAGGTGCTGGCGGACTGGTATTCGCTCCTGGGCTTCGATACCAAGGAATTCAAGGGCGGCTATTATGCCAAGCTCGACACCCCCGCTGGCCAACTTTTCTTCGCCATCCATCGCAAAAAAGCCGATGCCCCGGCGAAATCTTCCGCGAGCGTCTCGATTGTATTTCACGTCGAGAATCTTGCGGCGCGATTGTCTTTCTTGAAGAGCAAAGGACTCATGCCCGATTCGACCGAAAGCGATCCATCGGAAGGCCAGTTTGCGCACTTTCACGATCCGGATGGCAACGAAGTGACCTTCTGGGGAAAATAATAGTCCAAAGGAATAAAACGTTCTCCGGCTTGGGTCTTCCCACCTCATTCAACGCCGCTCGCGAGGCGGTGTCCACCGCGCAAGAGCTGCACCGCGGAAATCTGGCGGGAAGTACCGGATCCCCCACGGCGAAGCTCCGGTTGCGTGCGCCGACACCGGCAATCGTGGCATAGGCGCCCGTGCCGAGCGGCAGCAGAAAGCGATGTCGACGGCCGGTCGGCAAACAGCCACAATCTGCCCGTCAAGCGCCCCGCAACGTTGGTAGCACCGCTCGCCCCATTCGGGTGGCCAAGCGATGGGAGCCTACAAATATCCTCTCAAGATGCTCCGCATCGCACACGTCTCCGATCCGCACGTCCTCTCGCCGGCCGGCGTCGAATGGCGAAAGATGCTCTTCAACAAGCGCATCACCGGTTTTGCGAATCTCGTGCTACACCGTGGCCGCGTGCACCGCCGCGAATACCTGCTCGCGGTCCTGGCCGCCGCTGCACGCGCAGACCATGTCGTCGTCACCGGAGACATCACAAACCTCGCACTCGAAAGTGAGTTCGAGGAGGCACGAATGCTGCTCGACGGCGTTGCGCGGTCGACGGAGGTGACGGTTGTTCCTGGTAACCACGACATTTATCTGCCGGTCATCCAACGTGAGCGGCGCTTTCCCTATCACTTCGGCACGTTCCTGGAGAGCGACCTCCCGGAGTTCGCGCTCGACCTGCCCGCCAGCCCGTATCCCGTCGTGAAGCTGCGCGGGCCCGCCGCGATCATCGCGCTGTCGAGCGCCGTGCCGCGGCCCCCGTTCATAGCCTCCGGCTATGTCGGCAAGGCCCAGCTCGCTGCCCTGGGACGGTTGCTCGGTCACCCCGAAGTGGCTCGTCGCTTGCCGGTGATCCTGATCCATCACCCGCCGGTCGACACACGCACCCGGCTCGCGCAACTTCGCGACGGACTGGTCGACGCGGCGGCCTTCCAGAGGGCTCTTGCACCTCTGGCGCGGGGACTGGTGCTCTTCGGTCATCTGCATTTGCGGGTGCGCTGCGAGCTCGAGACGGCGGTAGGCACCCTGGACGTCATTGGCGCCAGCGGCGCCGCACTCGATCACCCCGACCCCTCGGTCCGGGCCGGCTTCAATCTGTATGAAATCGACGACGACGGAAGGATCGCGACGGTTGAGGCTGAGGTCGTTGATCCCTCAAGCGGAACTCTGCGGCAGACAACGATCGCCGCGCGACCGGCTTGCGCATGAAGTATCGCCGTGTCCTTTTTGTCACGGAGCTTGGCGCCGACGCCCACGCGGAGATCGCTACGATCCGGCGTGTGGCGCCGGAGGCTGACCTGTTGGTCGTCATCGCTCATTTGCCCGCGCGCAAGTTCGCCTGGTTTTCGGACGAGGCCCCTGACGAACTGAACGCGGCGGCGACCGCGTCGCTCGCCGGCCTGCGTAATGCGACGGCGGGCGCAGCGCTTACGGTGGAGGTCAAGCTCACGCCCGAGCTCGCCATCGAAGGCCTGGCCGAGATCGCGGTCGCGTCGGAGATCGACCTGTTCGCGGCAGGGCGACTGCCGCTGAGGAACATTCTCATAGGCTACGAGTTGCGCAAGAGGCGAGCCCTGTCGGTCCTGTGTACCGCGGAAGGTCCGCCAGGCAACCGCCCGATCACCGACGTCCTCTGCGTGGCGCTGGGGGGGCGCGCCCGCGCCGCCGTCGCCGCGTTCCTACGCGACCATGGCACCCCCACCCTGCACGCCACCGTCCTCCTGCCCGAAGCCCGGTTCCCCGGCGATCTCGCCGCCACTTTGAATGCGGCAGGAATCGAGGCAAGGGTGGACCTTGTTGCGGTGCAAACAGCGTCGCGACGCTGGTGGATCGGCGAGAAGCCCAGAGAGGGTCCGACCGACCTGGTGGTGCTCGCGCGACTTCCCGGCGCCCTTTTGGCGGCGGCCACCTGGCCCACCCCGATTCTCATTCTGCCTGCCCCGACCGCGGTGAGGCTGACGCGCCCGCGCGCGATCGACCTGGCGGACCTCGTGGACGAAGGCGGCGTGATTCGCGCGCGTTTCGACTACGCCCTAGGGGTGGGAGGGCGCGAACCGATTCCCGATCAACAGATCGCATTCGTCTCCGGCGGCCGGATCATGGCCGTCGCCATGACGAGCGACGGCTACGCCGAGCTGTCGCCGGATCCCAGGATGGAATCACTCGGCGTATTCCGTGTGGAAGGAGGCGAAGCGCCCGATCCACTGACCGCGATCGAGGAGCAGGTCGAAGTGATCCGGCCAAGCTCACGCCCGCTCCTTCTCTTCGATTCCGACCTCGCGGAGAACGAGCTATCGGCAATCGCGGGACTCAGCGGCGCGGAGGCCCCCGAGGTTCTTGCGGTGCGCCTGCGTCCGATGCACAGCTGCAAGGGGATTCGCGCGCGGCTTCGCAAGGCAGGCCTCTCGGCACGCGTCGTCGACGCAAGCGCCGCGCTCGACGAGGGCGAAGCGCTCGACGTGCCGGCAGCCGTAGACCCGGTGCGGCTCGCGCGCGTTGCCGCAAGACTTCGCGCCTCTGGCTTCCCGGTCGCTGCCATCGTTCACAAAGGCGAGCACACGCCCACCACCATCGGCTTCGCGGCCCTGAAAGCAGCGGAGTTGCCTACGACGCGGTTGCGCTTCGAGCCTCCCGTGCCGGGACCGTCCTCCCTCGCGAGTCGTCTCGAGGCGACGACGGGCGCACCGTTGCTGAAAGGCAACCGCATCGAATTCGAGATGGACAACACAAGGGCGCGCCGATGGCTCCTCGAAGCAATCGAAAAAGCCAAGCGGCGCATTCACATGCAGGTATACATGGCCTTGGACGACGACGTGGGCGTCCAGGTGGAGTCCGCGCTTGCCGCGGCGGCCGCGCGCGGCGTGACCGTGCGCGTCGTCGTCGACTCGCTGCATGGTCTTCACGGCTCGCTCGGCCTGCGGAATCCGCTTCTCGAGCGCCTCGGAGGCCGCCCGGGCGTCGAGCTCCGGGTCTTGCAGCCGATCACGGGAGCGCCCTCGCTGGAGGACATAAAGCAGCGAGACCATCGCAAAGTCACCATCTTTGACGAGGCGCTGGCCCTGCTGGGCGGGCGCAACCTTTCGCACGAGTACTACACGGGCTTTGAGGAGGTCCACCTCACCTCTCAGTCGTTGTGGCGGGAGGTACCATGGCTTGACGCCGGAGCGCGGGCGGAAGGCCCGGTCGTCGCAGCGTTGGAACACTCGTTCCTCAAGACCTGGACCGATGCGGGAGGCTCTGCCTACGAGATTGCCGACATTCCGGAGTGCGGCCCCTCGCAGGCACGCGTGGTCGTCCATCACGGCTTGCGCGACGCCTCCACACTCGAGGCCTACCTCGCGCTCATCGAGAGCGCGAAGTCGCACGTCTACGCAGTGAACGGCTTTCCGCTTGTTCTCGAGATCCAGCACGCCCTGCTGCGCGCGCTCCGCCGCGGCGTCAGGGTATGCGTGCTCTTTGGCAACCTCACGCCAACGCACGATGGCACTCGGTTCCAGGGTCCGTGGGGCGCGGCGCGGCTTGCGGCTACGGAGTTGGTGCACTCCCGCATCGACGCGGTCGTTGCTGCCGGCGGCGAGTGCTATCATCTCGCGGTGCGCGAGCAGCCCGGCTGGGCTCCCGGGCTCGGTGTCGTAAACCCCCATGTCCATGCGAAAGTCATGAGCGTGGACGGCTGCGTCTGTTCCGTCGGCAGCGCGAATCTGGACATCACGGCCGGCTACTGGGAGAGCGAGTTGCTGCTCATCGTGGAAGACCCAACGATCGCGCGCGCCCTAGAGGCGCGCATCGAGCAGCTGACCGCCGGCTCGGCGCGCGTCGACCGCAATGAGCCGGCCTGGCGCCAGACCGCCCGGCGTCGCGGCTGGATGCGGCACTGGCCCGGTGTTCTTTCCGTCTGAGCACCCGGGCGGAGCCCAGGTCAGCCGGGGCCGCCAAATTCGTCGACACGCCCCTTCGGCCGAAGCGCCGCGATGTAGCGGTGGGGTCCGTGCTCTGCCATCGTGTAACGGGAAGAGTCCCGATGCTTCTTGGTGGCGAGAAAGGCCAGCATCGCCCGCGGAATCTCTCGCACCCTCATGAGCTGGGAAACCGGGACCGCCGAGCGCCGCCACTCGCCATCCACGTGACGATATTCCGCTCCAATATGGACAAAATGCCCCCACGCCGCGGGAGGAAGACTGGGAACGAGATCGCGGGCATTGACATGGCGGAACACCTTGCTTCCGAGCTCGCGCGCGACTTCGGGCAACGGTTCGCCGATAGCCAGCGGCTGGCCAAACGTATAGATGGCCCGCAGCCTGGCAGCCATCCCGCGGTGCTCGGCAGCGGCAGCAAGGGAGAGCGAGAAGAGCACCGCCATTGCGCCGCCGAGGCTATGGCCCGTCACGTACAGCGCCTCCAGGGGATGTTCGACGCTCTTCTGGGGATCCAGCAGCGATCTCCCCTGGAGGGCGAGGTCTAGTTCGTTGATGACAGCCAGGCGCGTGGCGCAAACATTTCGATAGAACGCGGAATGAACGGCCAGCACATCGCTGCCGAGAGCGATCGCGTCCGATCCGATATCCGCATCTTCGAGCCAGTTGCCGAGATTCGTCAGCTCGGTGCCCCGATAGCAAAGGATCGCCGCGCGACCGCATTGGCTCTGCACCAAATACGCGGTGGAGAAGATGTACATCGCGTCGACTATCTGCGCGATGCGCACACAAGCACTGCGCTCGAGCCCTAGCCTGGCCATGACCATGGACATGGTCTCGATGTCCGCATAGGCGTAGCCGGCGCATGTCCCGAGGACGTGTGCGACAACAGCGTCGCGCCCGGCATCGTTCGGGCCGTGCGCCGCAAGGAGTCTACCAACGAGATCGTCGTAAACGGGGAACGGCCGATCGCACGTTCCGCTTGCCAATCGCTCGACGTTCATCGGTACCGATATCCCTGAATTGTTTTTAGCGCGTGCGCGACGGTTTTCTTTGAAGCAATCAACACTCCGACCTCCCAGGATGGGCGTCTCCAGGCCGAAAAGCGCCTTGGAGCGACTCCAACCATGAATCGGGCCAAAACATTGCAAAGAATCCAGGGGCTCGAGGTGCCTGCACCTTCGTCGAACAAGCTGCTGTCCTTGAAGGCGGCGCTCCTCCAATGAATCCTATCTAAGACTGTTGATCGCTCGGTCGCTGGTTCGATCCCAGCCCGGGCAGCCATTTACGCACAATAGGCTCGGTAGCACCTGGATACACCGAGAAAGACGTCTGTCCGGTTGCTGTCCGGTTTTTAGCGTTTTCACTGATGCCATTTCCGAGTCAGTTGTCCGCCTGATGAATGCCCGTTGGCAGGCCTTGTGAAGCGGCTAGGCTTTGATCGGCGTCCGCCTCTCAGTTCCACGGTCCGGCCGTCACGGAACCTCGTAAACTTCCGCCAGGGCAACCCCCGTCGAATTATTTAACCCGGAGATCTGAATCGTGTAGGCACCCGCCGCCAGGTTGACAACCTGGGCGCAATCAGCACTGCCTGAAGTCAGTGAGAATGCACCGACTTCGCTTGCAATGCTCGCGATTTGTGACGGATCGGAACCGGTTCCCCACCCCGTGTTTGAAGCGACAACCGTTCCCGCGCTGTTCAACACGCTGAGGCTCGGCTGCGCCAAGACACCGGTTACGCCGAACTGGGTCAGACTGGGACCGTCGCCCCGCACGAGCAGCTGCTCGTAGCCGTTGCCGGCAATGACGAACCCGGGGATCAGGATATTTGCGCCGGTCCCGACCTGGGCGCGAGTGGAGATGTTGCTGAGTCGGGTGCCGCTCGACGACACCTCGTAGACCTCTGCAAGCGCGACTCCCGTCGTGTTGCCTACGCCCGAGACCTGCACCGTGTAGGATCCCGAAGGGAGGCTGACTATTAAGGCGCAGTCCGCGCTGCCGGAGACCAAGGGAAAGGCGCCCACCTGCGCGGCGACGCTGGCGATCTGGGACGGGTTTGGATTCGTGCCCCAGCCCGTGTTTGAAGCGACGACCGTCTGCCCGCTGAGGACAGTGAGGCTGGGTTGTGCCAGGACACCCGCCACGCCAAACTGGGCCAAAGCCGGACCGTCAGCACGGATGAGGAGCGTCTCCGAGCCGCTGCCGCCCACAGCAAAGCCGGGGATCAGGATGTTTCCCGCGGTCCCGACCTGTGCCCGGGTGGAGATATTGACCAGCCGCGCGCCCGATGATCCCGAGTTCACGTACAGGTTTGCCGCGTTGCTCGTGACCGAACCGTCAGCGTCGGTGACCGTGACCGTGTACGGGCCCGCGTTGGATGACTGGACGTTGGTGACGGTGTACGAGGAGCCGGTCGCGCCCAGGATGGCCGAGCCGTTGAATTTCCACTGGTAGGAAAGCGTGGAGGATCCGGTGGCCACGACCGAGAACGTCGCGCTTCCACCCGCGGCGACAAACTGATCGGCGGGTTGTGTCTCGACCTGCGCGGCGCCGGAGAAAGTTCCCTTCCGGATCGCACTGTTTGAGCTGTCCGCGACATACACGTTGCCGCTCCCATCAACCGCAACGGCATACGGTTCAAAGAACAGCGCGGCGGCTCCCGTCCCGTTGGTGCTGCCGGAAACCCCTGGGGTGCCCCCCAGGGTCTTTACGACTCCGGCCTGCGTTACCTTGCGAATGGTGTCGTTCCCGGTGTCCGCCACATACACGTTGCCGCTCCCATCGACAGCGACGCCGCAAGGAGTATTGAACCCCGCGGCTTCTCCCGTCCCGTCGGCGCTGCCCGGATTGGCGACTCCGACAGGATACGGTACGGTGCCCGCCAGGGTGGTCACGACCCCGGCCAGCGTGATAATGCGAATGGTGTCGTCTCCCTCGTCCGCGAAATATAGCCTGTCGCTGCCATCGAACGCAAGGCCGGCAGGATCAAGGAAACGCGCAGCGGCTCCGGTCCCGTCTTGGTAGTAGGGATTGAATAAGGCGCCAACAAAGGTGGTCACAACCCCGGCCGGCGTGATCTTTCGAATCAGGTAGTTGCTCCAGTCCGAAACATAGACGTTGCCGCTCCCATCAACCGCGAGGTCAACCGGATCATTGAACTGCGCGGCGGCTCCCGTCCCGTCCGCGCTGCCGGTCACCCCTGCAGTGCCCGCCAGGGTGGTCACGACCCCGGACGGCGTCACCTTGCGAATGGTGTTGTTTCCGGAGTCTGCCACATACAGGTTGCCGGTCCCATCAACCGCAACGCCGGCAGGATAATAGAACCTCGCGGCGGCACCCGTCCCGTCTGCGCTGCCGGTAATGCCCGCGGTGCCCGCAAGAGTGGTCACGACACCGGACGGCGTCACCTTGCGGATGGTGCTGTTTCCGGTGTCCGCCACATACAGGTTGCCGCTCGAATCAACCACCACGCATTCGGGAAAATTGAACCGTGCGGCGGCCCCAGTCCCGTCCGCGCTGCCGGTAACGCCTGCGGTGCCCGCAAAGGTGGTGAACGTGTAAGGCGTCGCGTAGTCACTCTGGGCGTGGACAAATCCTGCGAGACCTGTGATGGCGGCGACCGCCAGGATCGTGTATCCAGCCTTTTTCATGGCCTTTTTTCCTTCTCGATCAGTGTCATGGTTCTTGTGCGGGCCCGGGATACCCGTCTTGACGCTCCACGCCAGTACCAGCCCTAATCTTTCAAAAAATAGGGCCTTTCTGCTTCCAACGGACAATCTTGATGAGAAATCCCGCCGTCCGCCGCCGTGTGATTGGTACTAGCGAAGATCATTTCGGATTGGGATTCGCCCCAAGAATCCGTCCAAACCTGCTTTTCCGCATCCGCGAAAGCGAGGACAGCGCCGGCTGGGAGGAATTCCACCGGCTCTACTGGCGGCTCACGTGCGGGTCGGGTAGTCGCATGCAGACGACGAGCCCGCTGCCGTCTACATGTCGCATATTAATGACAATTCCGCCTATCCCCAGCGGATGGGGATAGGACGGAAAGGCCGCGGACCAATCGAGTGCGCGTATCAATTATCCAGGTCTGCATCCAGCAACCAACATGCTTTGCCGGTGTTTGCCCCTTCAGGCACGATGCCCTCGCAGACGGAGTCACCACCTGGCTGGACAAGGTCGCAGCTGGTGAAGTAAGCGAGCCCGTCGTGAATCTTTCCATAACCGCGCGCGCCTGCTAGCGAACCTGTGCCGCCCGTGAACGTCACGTCGTACTGGAAGTCGAGCATGTAGGGATTCGCCGGATTTACTGTGCCAGTGCCCTCGGCCGAGGCCGTCAAGGAGCTGGTCCCATCGGCCGTGGTGAAGAGAAAGGAACCGTCCGTTATCAGGTAATGGCCGGGTGTGGCCGTTTCTACCAACGTGGCTATGCCGTGGAATGTGCAATCGCCCAGGGGCGAAATCCTTACGACCCCGTCAATCGTGTGCGTGCGCGGCCCCCCGGCGTAGCTGGCCGGGCTCAAGATGAAGGTGGTTCCCGCATGGCCATGTAGAACCGTACCCCAGTTGCCATGAGAATCCTTCGAGCTTGCGGTAACGGCGCCTAGGACGAGGGCCCCGCAACCGAGAGCGAGGCCGAGGACTTTGGATAGACTCAGTTTATTCATGATGCTTTTCCTTTCCCTTTTCGGAAGCTGCGCCTCCGAGGTTATTGCTGTTCGTTATGTACATGTCTGAGCGTGGAATGGATTTCTCCAATTCACGCCGTGACTCGCTCCTTGACACAGAAAGTCCAGGGCAACTCCGGTGAGGCGCGCGATGGCGGCAACCGCCGGTATTGAATTCGCAGCCTTTTTCATGGCCTTTTCCTCTTCTCGATCAATTTCATGGTTCTTAAGTGGATCCAGTACACCCGTCTTGGCGCTCCACGCCCGTAGCGGCCCTAATCTTTCAAAAAAGAGGGACTTTTTGCCTCCGGGCAGGCAGCCTTGTTGAAAAATCCGGCGGCCCGCCGCCGTGTTACTAGTATGAGCGACCATGACCCCGGTTTGGGCTCCACCCTCAAGACCCGGCCAACCCTGCTCATTCGCATACGCGAAAGTAAGGACAGCGCCAGCTGGGAGGAATTCCACCGGCTCTACTGGCGGCTCATCTATGGGCGCGCCCTGCGGGCCGGACTGTCGCATGCCGACGCGGAGGAGGTGGCCCAGGACGTCTTCAAACGCGTGGCGGAGACCATCCGGGAGTTCGACCTCGACCCCAATCGAGGCTCCTTTCGCGGATGGCTGATGAAGCTGACCCAATGGAGGATCGCCGACAAGTTCGCCGGTCGGCCAGAACCAGAGCAGCAGTTACCCCACCGCGGGGCGGAACCCTCGGACCGAACTGGAACGATCGAGCGAATCCCCTCGCCAGAGGCGGAGGAGGACGAATGGGACCTCGAGTGGAAGCGGCTCGTCATGGCGGCGGCCGTCGACCGCCTCAAACGAAAGGTGAAGCCGCGGCATTTTCAGGCGTTCGACCTCTATGTCCGCCAGGATTGCCCCGTGATGCGCGTCTCTGCAGAGCTTGGGATCAACCCGGCCTCGGTCTACCTGATCGCGCACCGGCTCACCCGGCAGCTTAAGGCTGAGGCGAAGAGGCTCCAGGAGCAGATGGGTTGAACGGGTTTTTGCGGGGTTTTTCGGCTGGCTTGGCGGACCCGCAGGTGGCTCCATTCGCCCGATGTCGAGCCAACCGGCCATGGGTCGGTCCGCGCCCGTGTTCCTGAGCTACGCGCGCGAGGACGCTGACGCGTCGCTTCGCATCGCGCAGGCGATGCGGGCAGCCGGCGTTGAAGTGTGGTCCGACCACGACGATCTTCGCGGCGGCGACGAGTGGAATCTGGCGGTACGGAGGCGGATCCGCGACTGCGCGCTGTTCGTTCCCGTGATCTCGGCAAATACCCAGGCGCGCACCGAGGGCCACTTCCGTCTTGAATGGCATCTCGCCGAGCAGCGGTCGCTAAACATCGCCAAGGGGCGCCCCTTCATCGCGCCGGTGACCGTGGACGCCACATCCGAGCGCGACGCGCTGGTGCCGCACGCTTTTCTCTCGGTGCGGTGGTGGCGCCTTGGGGGCAATGAATCGTTCGCAACATTCGCCGAGTACTTGCAGGGGCTGCTCAGCCGCAGCGCATCGACGCCCCCGTTCTCGCCAGCGGTCTCGGCTCTACAAGTTCCCGGCTACGAGCTGCTGCGGATCATCGGCCGCGGTAGCTACGGCGACGTATGGCTTTCACGCGGCGTCACAGGGATCTTCCGCGCGGTCAAGATCGTGTGGCGGGATCGCTTTGCCGATTCGCAGCCCTTTGAGCGCGAATTCAACGGGCTGAAGGAGTTTGCGGCGATGTCGCTCGACGAGCCCATCCAGCTCGCCCTCCTCCACGTAGGGCGCGACGACTCCGCCGGCTATTTTTATTACGTGATGGAGCTGGCGGACGACGCGGACCGGGGCCGCGACATCGATCCCGCGCATTATGTGCCGCTCACGCTCACCGAGCTCCGCGCGCGCCGCGGCCGGCTGCCCGCGTGCGACTGCATCACTTTCGGCGTCGATTTGGCCCGTGTCCTCGCCTGCCTGCATACGCGGGGCCTCGTCCATCGCGACATCAAGCCCTCCAATGTCATCCTGGTCGGGGGCGCACCCAAGCTCGTCGACGTTGGCCTCGTGGCGGCGACAGTGGATGCCCGTACGTTTGTCGGCACGGAAGGCTTCGTTCCGCCCGAGGGCCCGGGTACGCCTGCGGCGGACGTCTTTGGCCTCGGAAAGTTGCTCTACGAGCTCTCGACGGGGCTCGACCGCCTGGATTATCCAGAAATGCCGCCCGGAGCAAACGAGTTGCCTGATCGGCAGGCTTTCTTCGAGTTGAACGAAATCATCGTGCACGCCTGCGACCCAGCGCCCGAAAGGCGCTACCGAGATGCCTCCGCCATCCTCGCGGATCTTCTTGTGCTGCAGTCGGGAAACTCGGTGCGCCGCCGGCGCGTGCGTGCCGTGGTCCGACGCGATTTGGGTACGCTGGCAGTCGCCGCCGCCATCGCGTTCGCAGCGCTGGCTTTCTGGCGGCCGTGGCGCAAGGCGGCGGATGCCGGAGCGTCTGCCTTCAGGGCGCCGGCAATCCTGCCAGCCGCGCCCGAATTCGAGGCCCGCCAGCTTGTGAGGCGAGCCGGAACCATTTGGGAAAACCTAACAGAACTGACAAGTGAGAGGCTGGGGGCTGCCGAAGAACTTAACGCCCGTGCGCTCGCGCTTGATCCTGGCGATGCCGAGGCCTGGGCGGACGCAGCCCGGCTTGATGCCTGGATGGCCCACCTGCATTTCGACCGTTCCGAGGGGCGGAAGGAAAGGGCGCAGAATGAAGCGGCCCGCGCAGTCTCCTTGGCGCCCAATTCGGTTGCCGCCCGCCATGCCCAGGCCTGCGTTCTTGCGTTCGCATTCGAATCCGCCGCAATGCGGAGCGAAGCCGAGAAGACCTACCGCGCGCTGGCGCTCCAAAGCCCGGAGGACAAGCCTTTGATAGAAGAGTTCGGCATTGTTCTCCGCGACAATGGCCGCTTTGACGAAGCCGCAGCCTTGTTTGAAAGAAACGGCTTTCTTCTGGAAACCGGGTGGAACTATTACTTTGCAGGCAGATTCGATGATGCAGACAAGGTTGCGGACCGCCTGCTCTTACAAGGACACACACTTAATGCCGTGCTACTGAAGGCCCAGATTGCGGAAATTGGTTTCGAGGACCTGGACGGTGCAAAGGCGGCCGTTAGCCAATTCACTCCGGAGGAACTCTTGTCCGATGGAGGGGCACTCGAATACCTTAATGTCTACATGATGCGACGCGAACCCGATGGCGCCATACGAGTGTTAAATGACTTTCCTCGTGAGGTTTACGCCTCAATCGGTTTTTTTGGATTTAAAGAGCTGATGTTGGGAACAGCTTACGAGATGGCGGGACGCCGCGAGGCAGCTCATGCCGCATGGCTGGCCGCATTGAAGCAGGTACAGGAACGCCTTAAGGCAAAATCAACCGAATCACAGCTTCTCGCCGACGAGGCGTACCTGTTGGCATGCCTCGGCGACAGAGAAGAGGCGGGACGCGTGATGGGGCTCTACCAGAGCCTCAAGGTCTCCGGTCCGAGCTACGATTTTACGGAGGCATATACTCTTTTGCGATTGGGTCGAAAAGAGGAAGTCCTGGCCAAGATTTCCCCGGTCCTATACGAAAAGCGTGCGGGCTGGCAACGAGTGCACCGCGACGCCCGATTCTGGGTCGAATATGATCCTCTGCGCGGCGATCCGCGTTTCGAGAAGCTGCTCCGCGACACCCGGTCCAAGTACGCGAAGCCGTTCGATGAGCCCGCCGCCAAAGCCGCACCTGCCCAAGAGCCGGGGCGGTGAGCCACCCGCCAACTGAGGTATCCCCCAGTGCAAGATCTCGCGTTCTTGCACACCCCCTCCACCCAAGGCGGCCCATCCTGGGGCCAGACCAGATCCCCGTTTGACCCGCTAAACACTGCGCGCGCGTATTGGGCGGAAACCCCTTACGCCCCGGTTTTCCCTTCAGCTTTGCCTAGAAACACATCTGGAGAGTGCCAGTCGCAAACATGTCCGAGCGCTAAAGAGATTCAGGGAGCGCAGTATTCAGAACTACGTGGAGATCGATGACGATGAGGTTACAGTGGTCTATGATGACTTTCTTTCTGCGCTGCGAATCGTTAAAGGGAAGAAGCGTGGGATTAAGAGCCCGGTCTCGGTGGCCAAGGCCCTTCACGTTCTTGCTTCGCGGTTCTTCCCAATTTGGGACAGGAGAATCGCAGCTGCGTCTGACTGCCGGTACGCCGCGGTCATGGTCCATGCATAAAGTTTTGGCAGGCATAAGTCACGTCCCTGTGCCCTGGTGGTGGAACAGTGGTGGCCGATACCTCGCAGAGCCAGAGCCTCGGTGCTTCAGAACGGTTGGGGTCTCATTTTCCCCGACTGGCAACAGGACTAACAACAGCGACGCAGCCCAGCGTTAAATAACTGTCATTCAGATAATTAGAAGAAGGATAATTTTGACAAGTGCCAGGCTCCTAACAAGATCTGGAATCTGTGCAGCCGCCGTTCGGTGTTCGATCCCTATAATGCAATGAAAAAACGATTGTTGCTTGCCCTGTGCCTGACTTCGGCGGCGGCCGGCCAGACTCCCAAAGCCAGCGACGAGCAGGACGTGCTTCAGGTTGAGCGAGACGGCTGCCATGCCTACCAAGTCGGCGACACGGCCACGCTGCAGCGCCTGTTCACGGCCGACTATACCTTAACGAATTCCCGCGGCGAGGTCTCCACTCTCGCGGACGATATTGCCGACGCAAAGAGCGGCACAATCCGGTATACGATGTTCGAGAACCGGAACATGAAGGTGCGGCTCTACAGCGACGCGGCCATTGTCACGGGCCAGACCTGGATCAAGGGCACGATACAGGGTCGCCCCATTGACGCGTCCTTTCAGTTCACTGATACTCTTGTCCGCCAGCGGGGACATTGGCTCCTGGCGGCGAGCCACGCTACTCGGCTCGACAAGAAATTAACCCCACAAGGACAATGAAACATTCAATTAAAAACCTGTGCGCGATAGGAACAAGCGCCCTTATTGCCGGCACAGCGCTGGCAGCGTCGCCGTCGGACGACGCGAGGACCGTTGCCGAGCTCGACACCCAGTTTCAGGCAGGCGTGAAGGGGAACGACGTGGCCACAATAGATAGGATCTTGGCCGATGATATGATACTCGTGACCGGCCGCGGCCAAACCTTTACTAAGGCCCTACAGCTCGATGAGGCTCGCCAGAAGAGCACGGTCTACGAGCACCAAGAGGAGGAATCGGGGACACAGAAGGTACGGGTCTGGGGCGACACGGCCGTCGTCACCGCCCTCCTGTGGATCAAAGGGGTGCGGGACGGAAAGCCCATCGAGTACAGGCTGTGGTTCAGCGATACCTACGTCCGCACCCCATCCGGGTGGCGTTACGTTTTTGGACAAGCCTCAATTCCGTTGCCCCACGCCGAGTCAAAATAGATTGCCCATGGCTGCGAATGTCCCCATGACGCAGCCCGGCCGCTGTCGATTGAGTCAATCCTTATGGATCACCCTGGTGATAGCGATTGCCACCATTGCTGCGCTGATGAACGCCGTATCCCAACATTTGGCTGTTTCTTGCACCGGAACTATCTGATTGTCCTGCCTCCTCCTGCCAAGGCGAATGCCGGGTCGGTCACCAAACGTTCGATCTCTCGCTGGACTCACGTTATATTTGGCATTCCTTTAGCTGGCCATATTTATAGTCCATTTGAAGAAACTCCCAACTACGCCCCGGCTGTTCGATATGTCGCCTTTCCCGTCATTGTCCCGTCGGGGTTTTGGATGTGGAAAGGCGATGCCCTTCGCCGACTTATTTCGACAGGATCGGCCTGACACGACATAGCAGCAAGGGGATCCTATATGAAACGCGTTGAAAAAAAAGAACTGCCGCCAGGACAACGTGAAGAGCTTCTCGGGGCGTTGAGGGCCCGCTTCGAGAAGAACATGAGCCGCCATAGAGGTCTCGAATGGGATAAGGTAGGAGCCAGGCTGGAAGCCAGTGGAGAAAAACTCTGGTCGATCAATGAAATGGAAAGGACCGGCGGTGAGCCCGATGTTGTTGGCCATGACAAGAAGACGGGCGAATACATCGTCGTTGATTGTTCAGCTGAAAGTCCCACAGGCCGCACAGGATATTGTTATGACCGTGAGGCGCTGGATTCACGGAAGGAACATAAGCCAAAGAACAACGTCATTGACGTGGCAGCGGCCATGGGCGTTGAACTATTGACCGAGGATCAATACCGCGAGCTTCAGAAACTTGGAGATTTCGATATGAAGTCGTCGAGTTGGGTGAAGACGCCTGCTGATTTTAGAAAACTCGGCGGCGCCCTCTTTTGTGATCGCCGCTTCGGCCGTGTCTTTGTTTATCACAACGGCGCGCAGTCATACTACAGTGGCAGGGCGTTCCGTGGCTTTCTAAGGGTCTGATGTTTTTCCCGC
>Ga0074045_10001771_pt1 | contig 20518 bp, 16 predicted proteins | sample BogForMeECP23OM2_FD_94442 | JGI IMG/M metagenome (GOLD analysis project Ga0074045, IMG submission 94442) | Bog forest soil microbial communities from Calvert Island, British Columbia, Canada - Bog Forest MetaG ECP23OM2 | ecosystem: Environmental > Terrestrial > Soil > Wetlands ...
AACGTTCGTCAACGATCTCCGCGTGGAGCGCGCCACCTTGCACGATGGCGATTCCATCTGGATCGGCAAGCATCACATTAAGGTTGACGCCACCGCCGATGCCGCCATTCCCTGGGATACCGGGCGCAGAGCCGTTGCTCCCAAAATTAACGAAACCATGGTCCTCGATACCAAGGCGCGCCGCGACATGCTCTCGCAAGCCGCCGCCATGGGCGAACGCTCGCAATTTTCTCCCGGCCGCGCCAAAATGCCCACGCTCGTCGTTCTCAGCGGCAAGGTCAACCAGAAGGAATACGTGCTCACCAATAAACTGACTGTCATTGGCAAATCGCCCATGGCTACCGTGCGCCTTCGGGGCTGGTTCAAACCTCCCATGGCCGCCCAGATCAATCAGCGCGATGACGGCTACTATCTCGGCACCGGCGACAAAGTCCCCACCGTCAACGGCACGCCGATTCCCGGGCCCACGCGTCTGAACGACGGCGACCTCATCGAAGTCTGCGGCGTCCGTCTCAACTTCATTTTCCGGGAATAGCGCTCCACAACGATGCCCACTCCTCCCGAAGGAGTTCGTTCCGCGCGGCACGCTTTTCGTTTCCGCGAATTGTTCTCCTTCTGGTGGGAGCATCGCGCCTCCTTTTTCATTAGCGTGGTCATCACGCTGGCCGCTTTGGGGGTGTACTTTTTTCCCTTCCTCGGTGATCGCAACACGCCTCTCTTTGATTTCCTGAAGCGCTTCGAATACAGCACGCTCGATACGCGCTTCCGCTATCGTCCCACGCGCTATACGCCGCCCGATCCTCGTATCGTCGTGGTCGCCATTGACCAGCGCTCTCAGGAAGTCCTCGGCAAGTGGCCCTTCTCCCGCAAATATTTCGGCGAAATGCTGGATGCGCTGCGCGAGGACGGCGCCAAGGTGGTTTCCTTCGACATCACCTTTGACAAGCCGGATCAAACCGTCGCACCGATCCGCGCCCTCTGGGCAAAACTTGAGGCGGACAAGAAAGCCGGCAAGCCGCCCGACCCAAAGCTCGAAGCGCAGGTCTTTGAGCTCGCCAGGGAATTCGACGCCGACGCCCAGTTTGCCGCGGCCCTTGGTCGCTTTGGACCCGTGGTCCTCGGTAATTTCTATCTGATGCCGCAGGAGATTCAGGGCATTGACGACGCTACGCTGGACAAATATGCAGCCATGGTCCAGTGGTACGCTCTGAATCGCAACGCTATCAACCCCGCCACGGGAAAAGCCGATTTCGCCTCGCTGCTGAATAGCTACCAATTTGAAGGAACTCTCTACTCCGCCACCATCGCCAACATTCCGGAACTCGCCCCTCCCGATAATGACGAGAAAACCGCCATCGGCTTCTTCAATATTTCTTCAGACGCCGACGGCGTGCTGCGCCGCGCTCTGCTCGTTCTGCCCTTTGGGCGCACCGGGAATCCCGACGATTTCGATCTCTATGGCTCTCTGGAAGTGCAGACGCTGCGCCTCTATTTAGGCCTGAAGACCGAGCAGGTCACCGTCAATTACGGACCCGCCGGCATTTCCACTCTGCAATTCGGCGACAAGCTTACCGTGCACCCCGATTGGCTCGGCCGCATCATCGTCAATTATCGCGGCCCCGCTAACACTTATCCTTACCATTCGATTGCGGACGTGGTGCATCGCAAGTTCGCGCCCGGCACCTTCAAAGACAAAATCGTCCTCGTCGGCGCCTCCGCTACCGGCATTGGCGATCTTCGCACTCCGCCTTACGGCGGCATCAGCTACCCGGGGCTTGAAGTCCATGCCAACGTTATTGACAACATGCTGAACAACGCCTTCCTCATTCGCGGCGTACACCAGCAACTCCTCGATCTTCTCCTCATTTTTGTGTTCGGCATTCCCCTCGGGATTGCTCTCGCCCTCGTCTCCCCGCGCTGGATGTGGTTTGGCCTGGCCCTGCTCATCCCCTTCGCCGTGCTCACTTACCTGGCTTTTTTGCACGGCTGGTGGCTCAACTTCACGCTTCCCGCCGGCACGCTCACGGCGAATGTCATGCTCGTTTCCCTCTATCGCGCTCTCGTCGAGGAAAAAGAGAAGCGCAAAGTGCGCTCCGCGTTTGGCCAGTATCTCAGCCCCGAAGTGATCCGCCGGCTGCTTTTGAACCCGCAACTCGTCGAACCGCGCAAGACCGACATCACCGTAATGTTCAGCGATATCCGCGGCTTCACCAGCATCTCCGAAAAACTCGACGCGCAGGAACTCGCTCTCTTCCTGAATGGCTATCTTTCGGATATGACGCGCATCGTCTTCGATACCCAGGGCACGCTGGACAAGTACATTGGTGACGCCGTGATGGCTTTCTGGGGCGCGCCCTACGAGGATCCCGGCCACGCCGCCAGGGCTTGCACCGCCGCTCTCACCATGATGCGGCGCGTTCACGAACTCCAGTTGCAGTGGGAAAAGGAAGGCAAGCCCAAACTCGACATCGGCATCGGCCTCAATTCCGGTGTCGCCAGCGTTGGCAACATGGGCTCGGTCCTGCGCTACGGCTATACCGCGCTGGGCGATGCGGTGAATCTTTCCTCTCGCCTCGAAGGCCTCAACAAGGAATACGGCACGCACATCCTCGCCAATGAATCCACCTGCTCCGCTGCTCAAGACGCGGGCTTTCTCTTCCGCGAACTTGACATTATCCGCGTGAAGGGCAAGCTTCAGCCCGTCACCATCTGCGAATTAGTAGGGAAACTTTGCGAACTGCAGCAGGAATCCGCCTGGGCCGAATTGCAGCAGTGCTTGGCGCGTTTCGCCGAGGCCCGCCTTCTCTATCACCAGCGCCAGTGGGCCCTGGCCCAACAGGCTTTTCAAGCCATTCTTGATCGCTGGCCGGACGACGGCCCCTCACGCATGTACTGGAAACGCTGCCAGGAGTATCTCTTCGAGGAGCCGCCCGCCTCTTGGGACGGCGTTTTCACTATGACCCACAAGTAAGCTCGCTCTACGGCCTGTTGAGTGAATCTCTTCTCCGGCGCCAGGCCGGCCCCGGCGCCACGCCGCCTAGCGGACCGCACGCCTGCCTTAGTCATCGAAATTCTCGATGCTGGCCCCGCCTTTTTTCGACCCCGTCTGCCCCAACCCGCCGTACCCAAATATGGTCCACTCGTAGTCTAATAGAAGTGCGCGGGTTCTCCCTGCCGGGCGGTGGGTGTGTGTGCGATGTTCCGTCCGCTCCAGCTTAGCAGGCTGCGGGAAAATGCCGGAAAGAGTTTCTTCAGGGGCTAAAGCCCACTAGTTATATGAGCTTTACGCCGGGCCCCTTCGAGGCTCAGGGCAAACTTAAGCCCCGGCCTCCTAAAGGAACGACTTCTTCCGCAAGCTGTTAGGGGTTACTTTTTTCTATGTGGATTGTCCGATTAGCTCTTGCCAGACCCTACACCTTCATCGTCATGGCGTTGGTCATCGTGCTCCTGACGGTCGTGGTGGTACCGCGCACGCCCACCGACATTTTCCCGGAGATCAATATCCCGGTGATCGCTCTGAATTGGTTCTATTCCGGCCTGCAGCCGCAGGAAATGGAGCAGCGCATTACCTCCGGCGTGGAACGCGGCATTACCACGCTGGTCAACGACGTCGAACACATCGAATCCCAATCGCTAAATGGCATCGCGATCATCAAAATCTTTTTCCAGCCGGGAGCCAATATTCAGACGGCTCTTGCGCAAACCACCGCCATTTCGCAGACTTTTCTTCGTTCCCTGCCGCCGGGTACCACGCCGCCTCTGGTCATCATCTATTCCGCCTCCACCGTTCCCGTTCTTCAGATTGGCCTGACCAGCGACCGCCTCAGCGAGCAACAACTCTTCGACCTCGGCAACAATTTCATACGCGTGCAACTCGCCACCGTGCAGGGAGCCGCATCGCCCTACCCCTATGGCGGCAAGCAGCGCCTGATCTCCGTCGATATCGACGCCGCGTCTCTACAAGCCAAGGGGCTCTCCGCAGTGGATATCGTAAACGCTGTCAATGCGCAGAACCTGATCCTGCCGACGGGCACGGTAAAGCTGGGGCCATTGGAGTTCAACGTCGAGATGAATGGCAGTCCTCGCACCGTTGCCGAACTGAACGACCTACCCGTGAAGACCGTCAATGGCTCGACCATCTACTTGCACGACGTGGCGCACGTGCGTGATGGTTTCTCCCCGCAGACCAACGTCGTCCTGGCCAACGGGCAGCGCGGCACGCTGATGAGCGTTTACAAAACGGGCAATGCTTCCACGCTTTCCATCGTGGATCGCGTCAAGCAAACGCTTCACGACTACCAGCCTTCTCTCCCCCCAGACCTTAACCTCACCACCTTCTTTGATCAGTCCCTGTTCGTGCGCGCCGCCATTCAAGGGGTTCTCCGCGAGGCCCTCATCGCGGCGTGTCTCACGGCCATCATGATTCTTCTCTTCCTTGGCAACTGGAAGAGCACCCTCATCATCGCCACTTCCATTCCTCTCTCCATTCTCGTCAGTGTCCTCTGCCTCAGCGCCCTCGGCGAAACCATCAACATCATGACCCTGGGGGGCCTGGCCCTCGCTGTCGGCATCCTCGTGGACGACGCTACCGTCGAAATCGAAAACATTAACCGCAATCTCGCTCTCGGCAAGGAAACCGTCCAGGCCATCCTCGACGGCGCTCAGCAGATCGCAGTTCCCGCCTTCGTTTCCACGCTGTGCATCTGCATCGTGTTCATCCCCATGTTTTTTCTATCCGGCGTCGCCAAATACCTCTTCGTGCCGCTTGCCGAAGCCGTCAGCTTCGCCATGCTGGCCTCCTACATGTGGTCGCGCACCATCGTGCCGACGATGGCGATGTACTTGTTGAGTTCGGAAGACGAGTACCATGCCGACGAGCACGCTGGCGAGAGGATGGGTTTCCTCCGCCGCTACCAGCAGGTCTTTGAGCGCGCTTTCGAGCGTTTCCGCGGTGCCTATCGCGGTGCGCTCTCCGCTGCCCTGCACCACGGCCCTCTTTTTTCCGCGTGTTTCCTGGCCTTCTGCCTTCTCTCCACGGGACTCATTTTCTTTCTGGGCCGCGACTTCTTCCCCAGCGTGGACGCCGGCCAGGTTCGCCTGCACATGCGCGCCCGCACCGGCCTGCGCATTGAGGAGACCGCCCGGCTCGCCGATCAAGTCAACACGGTAATCCGCCACACCATCCCCGATCGCGACCTCATCACCGTTCTTGATAACGTCGGCCTGCCTTATTCCGGCATCAATCTCACCTATAGCAACTCCGGCACTATCGGCACGTCCGACGCCGAAATCCTTGTCCAGCTGAAGCCCGAACGCGGCCGTTCCACGCGCGAGTACATCAACGAACTGCGCAAGCGCCTCCCCAGCGAATTTCCCGGCGTGCAGTTTTTCTTCCAGCCCGCGGACATCGTTACCCAGATTCTCAATTTCGGGACGCCCGCTCCCGTTGATATCCAGATTACCGGCATGAATCAGGCCGCCAATTATGCCGTCGGATTGAAGCTCGCCAACGAAATCCGCCACGTGCCTGGGGCCGTGGATGTCCACGTCCAACAGGCCTTTGACGCACCCACCCTGTTCATGGACATCAATCGCACGCGCGCCCAGTACGTGGGTTTGCAGGCCCGCGACGTCGCTCAGAACGTGCTGGTCACGCTCTCCTCGAGTTTCCAGACCTCGCCGAACTTCTGGCTCGATCCCAGAAACGGTGTCAGCTACACCGTTGCCGTCCAGACGCCCCAATACCGCGTGGATAATTACCAGGCTCTCCAGAACACTCCCGTCAACAGCGGCCTTCCCGGCGCGCCCCCGCAGATCCTCGGCAATCTGGTGGACACTTCCACGGTCGCGCGTCCTGCTTCCATCTCCCACTACAATGTACAGCCGATGATCAATGTGTATGCCGCCGTCGATGGACGCGATCTCGGCTCTTTGGCTACCGAAGTCACAAAGCTCGTGGACAATATCCAGAAGGAGCTTCCGCGCGGCAGCCGCATATTCATCCGCGGCCAGATCCAGACCATGAACTCCTCTTTCGTGGGCCTCGGCGTTGGACTGGTCGGCGCCATCGTTCTTGCCTATTTGCTCATCGTCGTCAATTTCCAGTCCTGGCTGGATCCCTTCATCATCATCACGGCCCTGCCCGGCGCGCTGGCGGGGATCTGTTGGATGCTCCTGTTCACCCACACAACCTTGAGCGTTCCGTCGCTTACCGGCGCTATCATGTGTATGGGTGTGGCTACCTCGAACAGCATCTTGATGGTTTCCTTTGCGCGAGAGCAATTGAACGAAGGGCGGAGCGCCGCCGACGCGGCTCTCGAGGCGGGCTTCGTGCGCATGCGTCCCGTAATCATGACCGCACTGGCAATGATCATCGGCATGGTGCCCATGGCTATAGGCCTCGGCGAAGGCGGCGAGCAGAACGCACCCTTGGGCCGCGCCGTCATCGGCGGCCTGCTCTTCGCCACCTTGGCTACTCTATTCTTTGTGCCGTGCGTCTTTTCCATGATTCACGGCGGGCTGGAGCGCCGGCGTCACCGCGCCGTAGCTCTGAGGGCATCCAATTCATGACGCCCGGAGATCAACATTTTGTGTGGAGCAACTGAAAATGACTGAAGTTTCGAGGCATCCCGGCGACGATCCCGGCGCACCTCCGCCGAAGAAGAGCCACCTTTTTTTGGTTCTCTTCCTCATCGCCATTGTTCTTGTGGCCGTTGGCGCTTTCCAGATGTTCCAGCGCCGCGCGGCGTACAAAGCGCTTGCCGACAACACCGAAACCCTCGCCGTTCCCACCGTGGCCGTCTTCCATCCCACGGCACAGAGCGGCGATGAAAATCTGGTGCTCCCCGGCACGCTGATGGCCTACATCGAATCTCCCATCTACGCGCGCACCAATGGCTACTTGAGAATGTGGTACCACGACATTGGCAGCCGGGTGAGCAAGGGCGAACTCCTCGCGGACATCGATACCCCCGAAATTGACCAGCAACTTTCCCAGGCGCGCGCTGATCTGGCCACCGCGCAGGCCAACGTACACCTCTCCGAAATCACGGCCGTCCGCTACTCCGAACTCCTCAAGACGGACGGCGTTTCCAAACAGGAAGTTGACAATGCGAACGGCGATTTGGCCGCCAAGCGCGCCATTGTGCAGTCCGCCGAAGCCAACGTCCGCCGCCTCGAAGAGCTGAAATCCTTCCAGCGCGTCGAGGCCCCTTTTAGCGGCGTCATTACCCGGCGGAACACGGACATCGGCATGCTCATCAACGCCGGCAATGGCGGCTCCTCGCAGCAACTCTTCTTCCTCGCACAAACCGATCCCATGCGCGTTTACGTCAATGTGCCGGAAGCCTACGCCGCTGCGATTCGCCCGGGCATCGGCGCCTATCTGGAACTCACGCAATTCCCCGGCCAGAAATTTCAGGGCAAGATCGTGCGCACCGCGGAGGCCATCGATCTATCCACCCGTACACTTCTCACCGAGGTGGATGTGCCGAACAAATCCGCACAATTGCTGCCCGGCGGCTACGCCCAGGTTCATCTTCAGGTCAAGGTCACGGCCCTGCGCCTTCAGGTTCCCGTGAACGCGTTGCTCTTCCGCTCCGAAGGACTCCGCGCCGTTGTGATTGACGCTGATCACCGCACGCGTTTGCAATCGCTCACCATCGGCCGCGATTACGGCTCCAGCCTCGAAGTTCTTAACGGCCTCAAGCCCGACGATTGGATCGTTCTCAATCCTCCGGACTCTCTCGAAGACGGCCAACAGGTGCACGTCAAGGAGGTGAATAATCCGCTCGCGCCAGCCCCAGCCCCCACTGCCACACCTTCCATGCAACCCGCGCCCGCGAAAACTCCGGTCTCCAGCGCCACTGCGGAGAAAAAGCCCTGATGCCTTCCCGCGCAAGTGCTACAAACGGCTCGCGCCACCGCCAGTTCATGCGTGTGGGTCTGCTCTTCGCTGGAGTGCTTCTTCTCGCGGGCTGCACCGTCGGGCCAGACTACAAACGTCCCGCGGCTGCCGTGCCCGCCAAATGGGAGGTTGTGGAACCCTGGCGCGAAGCCGTCCCCAAGGATGCTATTCCCAAGACCTCGTGGTGGACCGTCTTCCACGACGACAACCTCGACATTCTTGAAAACGAACTTCTCTCCGCCAATCAGACGCTCAAGGTCGCTTTCGCTCATTACGACCAGGCGCGTGCTTCCGCCGCCGTTCAGAATGCTCAGCTCTTCCCCACGCTCTCCGTCGATCCCGGCGCCGAGCGCCAGCGCTACTCTGGTACTCGTCCCACGGGCTCCTACGCTCCGCTCACGGGCCCCGTGACGCAGAACAGCTACTTACTCCCCTTTACGGTGAGCTATGAAGTGGATCTTGTCGGCAAGCGCCGCCGCACCATCGAAGCGGCGCAAGCCTCCTATCAAGCCAACGCCGCTGACCTCGAAAGCGTTCGCCTGGTTCTCACCGCGGAACTCGCCGCCGACTATTTCACCCTGCGCCAACTGGATACGCAGATCGCTCTTCTGCGGCGTACCGTGGAAACACTCCAGAAGGGGCTGGATCTCGTCAACTCGCGTCACGCTGGTGGCGTCGCCTCCGGCCTCGACGTCACTCAGGAAGAGACGCTCCTCAACACTACGCGCACTCAGGCGATTCTTCTCCGCCAGGAGCGCAAGCAGTTTGAGGATGCCATCGCCGTTCTCACCGGCAAGCCCGCTCCTGATTTCCACGTCGCGGAGCGCCCGCTCGCCGCCGAGCCGCCCAACCTTGAAACTTCTCTCCCCTCTGATCTCCTCGAACGGCGCCCCGATATCGCCGAATCCGAGCGTCAAATGGCCATCGCCAACGCGCAAATCGGCATTGCCAAAGCGGCTTACTATCCTTCACTCGTGCTTTATGGCCAGGGTGGCTGGAATGCCGCGGATATATCCCAGTTGCTCAATGCCGCCAGCGCTTTTTGGGCCGTGGGCGCGAATCTTGCCCAGGACATTTTCACCGGCGGCGCCCGCCACGCGCAGGCGCAGTTCTCTCAGGCGGGCTACGACGCTGCCATCGCCGCGTATCGCGGTACGGTCCTCAATGCTTTCCGCGAAGTGCAAGACAACCTTAGCGGGCTGCAGGTGCTCGACGCCGCGCGCCAATCACAAGCCGACGCTGTCGACTCCTCGCGCCGCCAGCTTGACATCGCCACTTCGCGTTACACTGGCGGCCTCGTCAGCTATCTCGACGTCGTCAGCGCCCAGCAAAATCTTCTCAATAACGAACAGGAAGCCGCCATCATCCAGGGACAGCGCTTGGTCACATCCGTGCTCCTCGTCAAAGCCCTTGGCGGTGGCTGGGACGCCGCCAGCCTCGCCGCCGTCCAGCTTAAGCCGCAACCCCGCGACGCTTTCGCGCATTGATTCAAGCCTGACTTTTCCGATTCGCACTCGAAGGGAGCATTCCATGCACTTTTATCGTCCGCGCCGCAGCCTCGCCGTGTTTCTGGCGTTTCTTCTGTTCGCCTGCGTTGTCAACGCGGACTCGTCGGCCTATCGGCAGTCCGTGGAAAAGTGGCGACAGGATTTCGAAGCCCAGCTCACTTTCGATTCCGGATGGCTCACCGTTTCGGGTCTCTTCTGGCTGCACGAAGGCGAAAACCGCTTTGGCTCCGATCCGCTCAATGACATCGTTCTTCCCGCCTCGGCACCCGCACAGGCTGGCACTTTCGATTTCCATGCCGGGAAGACCACTGTCCACGTTCATCCGGGTGTCACTGCGACCATCAACGGCAAGCCCGTCGAATCGGCTGAACTTCGCCCGGACAATCCCCAAGACCGTCTCGTGCTCGGCGATCTCACGCTCTATGTGCACGCCAGCGGGGAGCGCTTCGCTCTCCGCCTCAAGGATAAGCACAGCCCCTTGCTCAAGAGCTTCACAGGTCTGCACTGGTTCCCCATTGACGAGTCCTACGCCCTCACCGCGCGCTTCATCCCCTATGACTCGCCCAAGCAATTCGACTCGCAAAATGTTCTTGGCGATCCCATCAAGATGGACATCGTCGGCTACGTCCTTTTTTCGCTGCATGGCCAGGAGTACCGCCTGGAAGCCGAAGCCAATCCCGATGGCACGCTCTTCATCGTCTTCCGCGATCTTACCAGCGGCAAGGAGACCTACCCGGCCTCACGCTTTCTCGATACCGATGCCCCCAAAGATGGCCCCAACGGCAAAACTGTCCAACTCGATTTCAATAAGGCCTACAATCCTCCCTGCGCCTACAATCCCTACACCACTTGCCCCATCCCCTTGCCGGCCAATCGCCTGCGCGTGGAAATCCCCGCTGGCGAAAAGCTCTACAAGCACACTCACACCCCCTAGCCTTCGCGCTTGGATCTATTCCCCGCCCTAATGTCGGCGCAGGCCATTGTCGATGTGCTGCCGCCCCCGGATTTGCACCTGGACGATGGGAGCGATTGGGACGACCTGGACGCGCGCGTCGCGGAAATAGATTACTGGGAGATGTTGTTTCCCAGCCAGTTTGCGGCTCCCACGAAACTCGAAGATCTCGTCATACTTGCCACCATCATGCAGTTCCGTGGTGAGACTAAACCGCCACGCGAAACACCAGCTACCCGTCTGCGTAATGATGAGGTTCGGGCTGGCGTTTGGGCCAGCCCGAACTCGTCGTGGCTGCTAATTCTTGTTGGTCTTGGGCCGTGGGTTGAAGTCGTTGGGAATTACATTCGTGATCCCTTGCTGGCGATCGGTGGTGGTGATTCCAAGGTACTTGCATCCGCCAAAGCCCCACGCCTGGGGCAGAGTCTGAATGAGCGCTTCAGAAAGTGTTGCGTAGTAGGGGGGCAGAGGATCCGCTTTTCCCATCAGGCGCGACGGGCTGAAGGCGTCGAGAAGATCCGTGATGCCCGGCGTGAGCGCATCTTCCGGACCAATGTCCTTTTGTCCAAATCGCTGTTCGCCCAGCTTACGTCCTTCCAATTCGTCCGGCAGAAGGGCCAGCGGCGGCAGGTTGAACACGGTGTCAATAAACTTCACCACGGAGGATTGACTCCCCTGCGCGTGCGCAATGTAGTGAGTGCGCGCGTAGGGCGAAATCACGATGAATGGAACGCGAGGCCCATTGGAGATTACCGAGTGATCTGGACCAAAATTGCGGATCGGCGGTTGAACGTGGTCATAGTCGCCCTCAGAGTCGTCCCAGGTTATGATGATGGCGCTTTGGTTCCAATACGGACTCGCGGCGATTTTGTTGATCGCTTCGGCTACCATGGCTTCGCTGATTTGCGCATCCGAATAGGCCGGATGATCATCATCACCGAGGAAATTCGTCTGGACCTTCGCATCCGGATCGACCGGCTTCAGGCCGAACAGGTTCGTATAGCCTCCCTTGACGAAAAAGACGCCGCCCTGCCTCGGGAGCGTACGGTTCTCGACTGCGCTGAAGAAGTCACCGAGACCGTGAAGCTGCTTTGTCATCTCGGGGTTGTTTGCGATGTAGCCGAAATACTGCGGCCCGTTGTGGTGGGTGATGTAGGAAGCGTGAGTCCCATTCGCGTCCACGGGACCTTCGTTCGGATCGGTCACTTCCTTGTCAAATCCTTCTTCGTACCAACCGAAGGGAACACTCGATTGATGCAGTTGATCGATGAATTCCAGGTCGTCCTGCACGTCGCCAAGGTCGCTACCGGGATCGCGGTCAGACGCGGTTTTTTCTTTCAACTCGCGGCCCGCCAATGTCAACGGGAGAGTCGCAAAAGTCAGGTTGAACTCTATGCCATAGCCCGGAAAATCACCGGGATTCACCGGCAGCTTTTCCGCCGCAGGAGTGGTATCGGATGGCGATCCCCAAAAGGGATCACTGTCGTTGATCAATGGAACCCCCGGCAGGGATCCGCCGTTATCGGTATAGCCCTGGTCCGGATGCAGAGCCCACTGCGTCTGGCCCGCCTGGGCACCGATAATCGCCAGATTCCCCGGCGTTGAGGGGCCGGTCATCGTCTGGAAGATGTGGTCGAACAACACGAACTTGTCGGCGTAACCCCAGAGTAGAGGAACAGTGTCGCAATCCTCGTAAGCCATGGCGAGTTCACCCATTTGCTTCGCTTGCAGGCTTGGTAGAGCCGGCGGAGTGTAATACTTGAGTTCCTCAACGTTCGCAAACTTGTCCATGAGAGGCACGTCGTTCGGCTGGATATCCATTTTCGCAACCATGCGGGGATGAGAATGATCAATGTCATCGGTGTCGGCTGCGTAGCATGGGGCGGGCGATAGGGTGCCATTAACCGTAACCGTGGACTTCGGGCATGTATCACTCGGCCCAATACGGAATGGCTGGATAGTCGTGATGCTGCCATCTGTATTGACTAAGTCCTGAGTAAAGCCCGGCGTCTGTGCCGCTGGATGACTGAACAGCCCCTCGGCACCGGGAAACGTCCCAAAATACGAGTCGAACGAACGGTTCTCCTGGTAGAGGACAAAAACGTACTTCACCCGCTTCTGAAGCAAGCGGATCATGTCCCCCTGCGACATGTGAGGTTCGTGGTCGGGGTGGATGTAATACTTATTGACTTGATCCCGGTGAGTTCCAGGTCCATCTTGCGCCAGCATCACCCCGGACGGTTGCAGCAACAACGCGGCAGCCGCCAAGTAAGCGCAACCGGTCTTCGCCCATTCTTTAATATGCATACGTGCTCCTCTCAGATTGAAAGCTTTCTACCCGTGTGGTTTCCTTCGCTGTCTCCCCCGGGACACCACCTGAGAGCTGAGGGACTAGGCGAGGAAAAAATCGCAGTGCAATCTCTAACAAAGGCAAGTGAACCGGGATTTGAACTTCCGTGAATAGCTGATGAAGACCCTTGGAAGCACTTAAGCCCTGAAGGACTGAGTATCACCCTCATTCAGCGAGGTTTGCGGCGCCTGGCCTCACGTGCGAGCCCTGGTTTCTCGCACCAGGTCTCAGCATTCGCGCCCAGCAACGACCAAAGCCTCTCACCCTGAGACTGGCGCTGAGAAATCCCCCTGACCACAAGCGCTAAGACTTCCCTTCAGCCCACTCCCTGCGAGCCTGATGAAAACGACAAGTCCTTTTATATGAATATGATGTAGAGAATTGGTGTCCGGTTGTCAATCCTGCTGGTGTCCTTCAAGATTAGTTCTGGTTTGGCTGAACCCGTGCACGTTTATCCGTCACATTTAGGAAAGAGGCTTGCGACTGCTCACTGCTTCGCGAGCCACAGAAATGGCAGTCATCCGATGAAGACATCTGGCTACAAGCTACTGGGCCTCTTGTTGGCGTTTACGTTCGTCTTGCTTTCTTGTACGGCCTCCGCCCCTGCGCAGGAGACGACGCGCAAGATCCTGAAGCGCGTCGAACCACAATACCCAAGCATTCTCAGAAAGCGCGGTATCGGGGGTGTCGTGCGCCTTCATGTGACCGTGAATGCCGATGGTACCGTCCGCGAAACAGAAGTGCTCGGCGGCAATCCCATCCTCGCCGATTCCGCCCAAAAAGCCGTGAAGCAGTGGGTCTTTGCCCCGGGTGCCCCCGACTCGACCATGGAAGTCTCCATCGTCTTTAACCCGACGAGTACCCCGAACAACTAAGCCTCGGGTCTCCTCCCGCCCACCAGGACAGGCATGACCGCAAACACCAGCAGCATTACCAAGTACACCTTTCCCGCGACAGCATCGCGCCGCGCAATGTATTCGCGCAACGTCAACCCCTGCACCCGCAGCAGCGCGTATTCCGCGATTACAAGCAATCCCAATCCGATAATTCCCGCACCCAACTTCTCGCTCATCAATTCCAGAGTGAACCGCCGCACCAGCCATCTCGCCGCCAGCAAGACCACCACGAGCATAATGGGCTCTTCCATGAGTTCCGCCGTGCGCACCCCCACCCGCGGCACCACCAGGAACACCCGAATCGCGCCCAGCACAAACCCTACGCCAAAAATGATCGCGAAATAGGTCAAACCCGCCTTGGCCGTTTTCATCACCGCTTACTCTCTCGCAGAGGAAAGCCGTGGCGCAAGGACTCGCAGTCGCAACGTCAGAAACTGGCCCAGTCCTCTCTCTTCTGCCACAATCATTTCAGCGCCATGGCCACCGACCCTGACATCCTGAAAGCTGCGCAAATCCTCCGCTCCGGCGGCTTGGTCGTTTTCCCGACGGAAACCGTGTATGGCCTCGGCGCCAACGCGCTTGACCCCTCGGCAATTCGCAGAATCTATGCTCTCAAGGGCCGCCCCGCCACCAGTCCGCTCATCGTGCATGTGGCCAACATTGAGCAGGCGCGCGAGCTCGCCGCTGAATGGCCGCAGGAGGCCGAGCGCCTCGCCCGCGAATACTGGCCCGGTCCGCTCACTCTCGTTGTGCCGAAAAAATCCGTCATTCCCGATGACGCCACTGCGGGCCTCCCCACGGTCGGCCTGCGCATGCCTCGGCATCCCGTGGCGCTCGCGCTGCTCCGCGAAGTGGGCTTTCCCATCGCTGCCCCCAGCGCCAACCGCTTCACCCAGCTTTCCCCTACCACGGCGCAGCACGTCCGCGAAGCCTTCGGCGATGACACGCCGTTTCTCCTCGATGGCGGTCCCTGCGAAGTCGGCCTGGAATCCACGGTGATCGCCGTAACGCCCGATGGCTTAGAAGTCCTGCGCCCCGGCATGGCGTTTGTTGAAGAAGCACAGGATGACAAAACGGAAGCAGGCGCGACGGGACAACTCGAAGATGCCCATCGGTCCCCGGGCCAGCACAAAAAACACTACAGCCCGCGCACGCGCGTCCTCCTCGTCAGCCGCGGCCATCTTCCCCGTGAAGGATGCGGCGCCTATCTCTGGCTCGCTTACAACGCCCGCGCCGCTTTCAAGCAGCGCATGCCACAAAGCGCTGATGATTACGCCACACAGCTCTACGCCACGTTGCACGAACTGGACCGCCAATCCTTCGACTGGATCGCCGTCGAACTTCCCCCCGACGAGCCGGAATGGGTCCCGATTCGTGACCGCCTCACCCGCGCTGCCTATGAGTAAGTCCAATCGAAGTGGAAGAAATCGGTAGCGGGATGACCAAAAACTGGTCCACCGCGAAGGCATCCCCAAACTGGAGCAAAAGGCGCAATCCACGCTACAATGCCTGCACAATTTCCGTTCGAGGAGATCCCAATGCGCAAACTTTTCTCAACGCGTTTTCTGTTGGCTTCACTCATTCTGATCGCTGCAACATTCGTGGCCGTTGGCCATTTCGCAAGAGCTAGTGCGCAAACCGCGTCTGGCAGCGACAAGCCCTTCGTCATCGAGTACTACTACAAGACCAAGTGGGGCCACGCCGATGAGTTCATCGCCCTCTTCCGCAAAAACCACTATCCCGTGCTGAAAAAACAGGTCGAGATGGGCCGCCTCTTGAAAGTTTCCGCTGTCGCTCCCGTCTATCACACCACCGAAGACGGCCGCTGGGATTATCGCGTCACCATCGTCTACAAAAATGCCGCCATCGCCAACGATGGCTACGACTCCGCGCCGCTCCTCAAGCAGCTCTTCCCCGATCAGGACACCTTCAAGAAAGAAGAGCAGCGCCGCTTCGAAATCCTCGATGCCCACTGGGATCTGCCCATCAAGGACGTGGACCTCGACGCAAAATAAGGTTTGGCGAAGCGCGAGATGCGGTCAACACTCAAGTGAAAAGCAGATTCCTCGCTTTGCTCGGAATGACAATCTTAGTTTTTTCAGTGAATTTATGATTCAGTGCCCTAGAGCGGGGCTCTTTGCAGAGACACCAAGAATTGGATTCCGTCGACATGCTTCGTGTGTAGGCGTTCATCATTGGTGATGAACAGATCTACTTGCGCAGCCGAAGCGCAGGCCAGTTGAATGGCGTCGGGAGGGCGAATGCTGCGATCGCATCGCAGCCGCGCATATTGCATTGCCGCCTTTGCGTCGAACGGAATCAAGACAGCCGTCGCGGAAAGCGCGCGTTCGTACCGTTGGCACAACTCCGCGGCTCCGTTCTCCATGGGTTTGACGAGAAGTTCGCCGAGGGTGAGGGTGGAAGTCAGCAACTGATCGCCTCGCTCCAGCATTCTCTTCCGAAGAACTTGCACCTTTCCGGATAGTTCTCCATAGTCCTCAAACAGGTAGATGAAGAGATTGGTGTCCCAGAAAATGCGGCTCATTTCCAGCCCGCGCGAAGCCGATCAACGTACCCATCCGCATGTTCCTCAGCCCATAACTTCTTTCCTGAACCTACTAGGGAGAGGAGCGGATCGGCCTCCACGGCTCGATTTACTTCCTGTGCACACCAGTCCTCATACCACGGACGCAGGTCCGCGTAGCCAGAGGGTAAGTCTTTGCTAGCCGGAGTGCTCTTGGCACCGATACGGTCCGGGTGCTCGGGATCCCCTTTGCGGAAGAGGCGGCGGCGGCCTTCTGTCGTTTCGTAAAGCATGCGGTATCTGCCAGGATTTGGAGGGCGGTTGGCCACGCAGTGTTGCACCACGTGCACGTAAACACCTGGCCGGAGAGAACCATAGAGATTCTCGCGCCGAACACGCTCTACAATTTCCTCGATGGAAAAATCCGTGGAGTCGGGGCGTTCGCGATGCAGGAGAGCCGTGGCGATCCAAACTTCATCGGCAACTTTCAATTCTGAGCAGAGAGCGACTGTCATTCGAACCTCTCAGAGCTATATTACAATTATACCAAGTAATTATGAATTGTCAATGAGAATCTCACCCAGTTCCTTCTCGAAGTCTATCTAACTTACTGAAAGATTAGAGATTATCGAGGAAGAATTTCGTTACGTGGTTCCACAACACGCGCTCCGCCGGCAAATCGCTTACCCCATGCCCGCGCCCGGGGAATGCCATCACCTCGACGTAATTCCCCGCTTTGATCAAATCGTCGATCAGCGCCAGCGTGTTGGAGTAATGTACGTTGTCGTCGCCCGTGCCATGCGCGATTAGCAACTTCCCTTTCAGCTTCTCCGCATTCTTGATAGGCGAAGATTCCTGGTAGCTCTCCTCGTGCTCCGGCAGCAGCCCCATGTAGCGCTCCGTATAGATCGTGTCGTAGAAGTGCCAGTCTGTCACCGGCCCGCCCGCGAAACCCACCTTAAAGATATCCGGCGCCTCGAACATCGCATGCAGCGTCATGTGCCCACCGTAGCTCCAACCGTGTATGCCAATGCGTTCCGCGTCCACGTAGGGCTGCATTTTCAGCCATTCGCCGCCGTCCCGCTGATCAGAAAGCTCTTGCGCCCCGAAGCGGTAATGGATGGGCTCTTCGAACACGTGCCCGCGCCCCGCGGAGCCGCGATTGTCCAGCGAAAAGATGATGTAGCCCTTCTGCGCCATCATCTGGTGCCACAGGAATCCGCCGCCCATCCACGCATTCTCAACAACTTGATCGTGCGGCCCGCCGTAGGTGTACACAATCACCGGATATTTCTTTGCCGGGTCAAAGCTGGGCGGCTTGATCATCGAGCAATTGAGCGTCACCCCGTCGCGCGCTTTGATCGTGAAGAACTCCACCGGCGACAAGTGGTATTCGGCCAGTTCCGCCACCTTGTTTTCGTTCAGCGTGGCCGGCTTCGTGCCGTCCGCGCGATACACATCCTGTCGTGGAGGCGTGCCCGCGTTGGAGTATGTGTCCACATACATCGCCGCATTCGGCGCGAAATTCGCGCGGTGCGTGCCTTCCTCCATTGTGATTCGCGTCAACCCGCTGCCATCCAGCCCGACACGATATAGATGCCGCTCCAGCGGTGATTTCTCCGTCGCCGTGAAGTACACCACGCCCTTCTCTTCATCCACACTGTCCACGTGGTCCACTTCCCAATCACCCTTTGTCAATTGCAACGGCGGCTTCCCTGAAAAATCGTACAAATAAAGGTGGCGGTAGCCGCTGCGCTCGCTGGACCACAGGAACCGCTTGCCATCCTTCAGGAAATGCAAGTCATCGCTGACGTTGATCCAATAGTCGTCTTTTTCCGAAAGCAGGGTGGAGGTTTTCCCCGTGGCCGTGTCGGCGAGCAGCACGTCCAGGATCGTTTGCCTGCGATTGAGCCGCTGAATCGCCAGGCGCTTCGAATCTGGCAACCAGTTCACACGAGGGATGTACACGTCCGTTTCCGCGCCCAGGTCCATCGCGCGCGCCACGCCGCCTCCCACGGGCGCAACAAATACGCGCACCACCGGATTCGTCCCTCCCGGCACTGGATACCTCTGCAGTTCCGCCTCACCGGTAAATGACTCGAAATTCAGCAGCGAGAATTGTGTCACCTTGCGCTCGTTCATCTCCAGATACGCAATCGTCGAGGAATCCGGCGCCCACCAGTAGCCCGTGAAAATCTCCAATTCTTCGGGATACACCCAATCCAGCTCGCCCTTTCGCACTTCCTCCGTGCCTCCGGCCGTCAGCGCGCGCTCTTTGCCATCTGCCGTGCTCACCAGCCAGACGTTATGCTCGCGCAGAAAGCTCACATAGTTCCCGTCCGGCGAAATCTTTGCGTCGCCCAAATCCTCTTTTCCGTTGACGAGCACGCGCGATGTCTGGCTCTTCAGATCGAACCACGCCAGCGCACGTGGCCCTTCGAACAGCAGCGCGTCTCCGCCGGGTGCCCACTGATACTGCGCTGGAGGGCGCCTCCCTGCGCCCGTCGCTTGCGTCTCCTTACTTGGGGCCGCAGGCAGCACGCTCTCCAACTTTTCCGCGGAAACTAGCAGCGCGCGTTCTCCCGTCTTGGTATCCATCGTCCAGAGTTCCGGCTTCGCATCTCTGCCGCTGCCTTTCGTCTCGAAATAACTGAGCCGCTGGTTGTCCGGCGCCCAGGCAATGCCTCGCGTCAAGCGCCCACTCAAACTCGGCTGCGCGAAGATGCGATCAACCGTCAGTTCGCCCGGCTTGGCCGCTGCCGCTATTTTTTGTTGAGCAAGAACCCCAGACTGCCCCGCGAACAACAAACTCAGTAGCAGCCCGGACACAACCGCGGCGCGCACAACTATGCGAAAACGCATGCAGCCTCCTAGGAAATCGAATGCCGATTCTTACTCGCCCCTGCACCTATCCTGGCGGCCAGCGGAGATTCCGGCCGCCCAACAAATGCAAATGCAAATGAAACACAGACTGCCCCGCGCCGCTCCCATTGTTGATTACCGTGCGGTACCCCGCCAGCAAACCGCGCTCCTTGGCAATCTTCGCCGCCGCCATCTGCAGCTTGCCCAGCAGCGCCGCATCCTTTTCGCTGGCCTCATGCAACGACGCGAAATGCTTGCGCGGGCACAGCAGTATATGCGTTGGCGCTTGCGGGTTGATGTCCTCAAACGCAAAAATCTCTTCCTCGTCCAGCACCAGCTTCGCCGGAATTTTCTTCGCGCCGATTTTGCAGAACAGGCAATTCGCGTCCATCAGTTTCCTCCTGAAGGCGGCAGCTCATCCAGTCGCAGCACCATGGGCGAAAATCCCACTTTGGCCCGCAGTTGCTCCGCAAAATCCTGCGCCGCGCTTTCGCCGGATATTTTCCCCACGCGCACGCGATAAAAGGTTCCGTCGGGTGCATCGTACTGCTGAATGTAGATCGGCGCGTACGAAGCGCTCAGGCGGTCGCGCAGCCTCTCGGCGTTCCCGCGATCCCGGAAAGCCCCCACCTGCACGGTGAAAAAACCTACCGTGGGATCCACGTTCCCCAGCACTTCCAGCCGCACGCGGACGACGCCCGGCCCGATCGATTCGATCTCCCGCGCCGCCGCCATGGAAAGATCAATCACGCGGTTCTCCACGAACGGCCCGCGGTCCGTGATGCGCACCACCGTGGATTTGTTGTTGCTGAGATTCGTCACGCGCACCATGGTCTCAAACGGCAACGTGCGGTGCGCCGCCGTCAGCTTGTGCATGTCGTAGGTTTCGCCATTCGACGCGCGGCGTCCGTGAAACGGATTCCCGTACCAGGAAGCATTGCCTTCTTCGGTGTAGCCCACAGGCGCGGGCGCCGCCGGAGTCTTGCCGTGTTTCGCCGCTGGCGCATTGGAAGCGGGGGCGGGGGAAGCTTCCGTGTCGCGCTTGGCCTTCTCGCTGGTTTCTTCCGGCGTCTCCGCGGGTTGTGTGGGAGGCGGCGGATGCTGGCCGGCGACGGGGCGTTTCGCAGCACACCCGATGCTGCAAGCGCTCGCCACCGCCAGCACTGCGGCAAACGAAAGCCGGCTCGCTCTCACGGTTTGGGTTCTTGTGGTGTGCGTGCCGCCACCCGCTCTTCCAGCTTCTTTGCCGCTTCTGACAGCTTGTCGGAAACTGCCCGCAGAAACTGCGCCGTGCGCTTTTCCGTTGTGGGGCCTACCTCTTCATCCAGATATTTCCGCAAACGTGTAATTTCGTCGTCCAGTTTCCTCCCGAATTCCTCGAATTTGTCCATAAGTCCTTGCCGGCTCAGACGGTCGACGCAACACTTGCTTGAAGTTTACTCGCAGGAGTTTGAAATCCCAGGGTCTTTCTTGGACGTTGATTCAAGCGCAGCGCGACCTGGTCGAGCTGCGCTTGAGAA
>Ga0074045_10001772_pt1 | contig 20512 bp, 17 predicted proteins | sample BogForMeECP23OM2_FD_94442 | JGI IMG/M metagenome (GOLD analysis project Ga0074045, IMG submission 94442) | Bog forest soil microbial communities from Calvert Island, British Columbia, Canada - Bog Forest MetaG ECP23OM2 | ecosystem: Environmental > Terrestrial > Soil > Wetlands ...
CGAAGCCGACGCCTACTCCCAGGCAGCCTTTAAGTGGGTTCTCTCGAATCCAGACGTTTCATGTCTCGTGGTGTCCTTCTTCGAGCTTCAGCACGTCGACGAGTATCTGTACGCGTCGGGAAGGGGCGTAACGCCGGGGGACGTCTCGATCCTCGAGAAGTACGACCGGGAGATCCGCGGTAGCTATTGCTCGCCCCATTGTGGTGCCTGCCTCACCTCCTGTCCGGAGAAGCTGCCGATCGCCGACGTTCTCCGCCAGCGCATGTACTTCGAGGACTATGGCTGGGAAAAAGAGGGAATGCGCTTGTATTCGCGACTTGAGAGGCAGGCGTCGGTATGCGCTTCGTGTAGCGCCCCGTGTCTCGGGTCCTGCCCGGTCGGGATCGACATCCAGAGCCGAATGAAGGGCGCGCACGACTTGCTGACGCTTGGCTAACGAACTTCCGAAGCCAACCCGCCCAGCGATCTCTGACTCGAGAGAGCCCTTGCTCCCGAAGCGCGTCGCCTCGCGCCGCCGTCGAAGGGCCTTGCAGCGCCCTGGGGAACCAAGGAGGGAGGGTTAGGCCCCGAGCGTCCGCTCGACTGCGCGAACGACGTCCGAGACGTCTTCGTCTGTCAATTTCGGCGAAAGGGGCAGCGAGAACGTGCGATCGGAGATCCATTCTGCCGCCGGGAACTGTCCTACCCGATAGCCATAGCGCTCTTGGTAGAAGGGATGGAGATGCACGGCGCGGTAGTGGACGCCGACGCCAATTTTTTGTGCCGTCATGCGCTCCAGGCATTCATCTCGCGTGAGGGTTAGGTTTTCCAGGTCAAGAAGCAGGGTGAACAAGTGGTGGGCGTGGCGCGTTCCCGCGGCAGGGGCCGTCGGGAGAAAGACGGGTAGCTCGCGCAGGGCTTCGCAGTAGGCGTTCCAGATCTCGCTCCGCCGCTTCCAGTAACGCTCGACCCGCGCCAACTGGTGGATGCCGAGCGCCGCCTGCAGGTCCATCATGTTGTATTTAAACCCGGCGTCGACGACGTCGTAGTGGATGTAACCCTTGTCTGAAAACCTTTGCCAGGCATCTTTCGTCATGCCGTGGAGCGCGAGGGTGCGCATTCGGTCCGCGACTTCGCGCGAGCGGACGATTGCCATGCCGCCTTCACCGGTCACGATGTTTTTTGTGACATAGAAGCTGAAGCAGCCCACGTCGCCCATCGTTCCGGCTTTCCGGCCGTGGAATTCCGTCTCAATCGCATGGGCGCAATCTTCGATCAGCGCGAGGCCGTGGCGCTGCGCGATGGCAGTAATGCGATCCATGGCACAGGGTCGACCCGCGAAGTGCACGACCACGATGGCACGCGTGCGGGGCGTGATTGCCGCCTCGAGCAACTCGGGGTCGATATTCTGGGTGTCGCGCTCGCAGTCGACGAGCACAGGCACGGCGCCGGTGTGTACCACGGCGTTGCACGTCGCCACGAAGGTCATGGTGGGGACGATGACCTCGCTGTCGGGGCCCACCCCGAGTGCGGCGAGGGAAAGGTGGAGCGCTGCGGTACACGAGTTGAGGGCGACGGCGTGTTCGGCTTCCTTGTACTCCCGGAAGCGCTCTTCGAATCGCGCAACGCGCGGTCCGGTCCCGATCCAACCCGAGCGCAGGCAGTCGACGACCTCGGCAATCTCGGGCTCTTCGATTGAAGGGGAGCCAAACACCAGAAACTCGTCGCGCGCCATGGCCGAATACTTCGGCCAAGCGGGTCGTTTGCATAATAGGATGCGCATAGGCGAGGCTATTGCCGGCGTGAAAGGGAGGAAGGGTGGCGAGCCCAGGCAGGGGAAGGCGCGGAACAAGACGGCTTGCCGCTGCGTGGCTCGCGACCGTCGCCCTTGGGGCGTGGCCCGCCGCTGCGCCCGCGCGGTCGGAGTCCGGTCCCTGGGCGCTTCCGCCCCCGGACTCCTGCGCTCCGAACGGAGGACTCCGCGGCTGGCCCATCGGCCAAGACGCTCCTCCGATCCCCTTCCACACGGGCGACGTCATCGACCTCGGCAAGCTCGAGGTGTTGAAAAACTATCTCCCGCCGGCGCTCTGGGAGGAGCGGGATCGCTTCTTCTTCGAGGGCCAGCGACTCGAGATCGGACCCTGCTTCCGCGACTACGGACCGCCCGCATTCTTTCAGGAGGCCACGGAGAAAGAGCGGGGGAAGACCCACCTTCAAGACAACGGCGGAATCGCCGGCTACCGCGCAGGCCTTCCTTTCCCGCCCGACACGATCGCCCCCGACGATCCCCAGGCCGGCCTCAAGTGGGCGTGGAACGTGGCCCAGCGCTACCAGGCGGGCGGGCTCAAGGCCAAGTTTCGCGTCGTGGACATGGTTGGACGCTCGGGGCGCGCGGAGCCCTTCGAAGGCGAGCTCTTCGTGCTTTCGCTTTCGGGCCGCGCCGACCGGGCGGCAGCGGATTACAAGGTTCCGGGCGCCGGCACGCAGGAATGGGTCGGCGGTGGAGTCATGACCACGCCCTTCGCGGCACGTGAGTACGCATGGCGCCAATACCGCGACATCGCGTCCCTCGCCGATCCGGATCGATCGGACGATCTCCACGCCTTCCTCCCGCAGTGGCGGAAGGTGCGCCGCATCAACTCCAATCAGATCGAAGGCATTTTTATGCCATCCTTTAGTGTCGGGGTGCAGTCCGCGTCCCAGCTTTCGTTAGGGGGTGGGACGGGTGCTATGGGGGGTACCAGCAGCTCAGTCGGCGGTGTCGCAGTCGCGGTCGGGGGAGGAGGGGGATCCATCTCCCCCAAGCGGACGGGCTTCGAGGGGCTCGTGCTGCGACCCCTGCTCTACGACTTCAAGCTTCTCGGGCTTCAGGATGTGCTGACGCCCATCAATGCTGCGGCGCCGTCGTATCCGGAGGCAAACGAGCGCAACTTTGGTCCCTGGGGCCTCTCCTTCGGGAGCGATCGCTGGGATTTGCGGCGGGCCCTCGTGCTCGAAGGGCGTTTCAAAGGGACGCGCGGTGGGGATCAGACCGCGCGTCTTGTGCTGTACGTCGATCTCGAAACCCTTCAGCCGCTCTACTACCTCTCCTACGACAGACGCGAGGAGGCGATCGACGTGGGCATGTTTGTCGGTCGCTGGAGCGAAGATCGCGCCGACTACCCCAAGTGGCCGGATGACCCCACGCGGCCGGTCCAGGTGATCGACAGTGTCGGCGAGAGCTTTGCGAACCTGAGTGAAGGCGGGGGCTGGCGACGGGAGTCGTGGAGCATGGTCGCCATACCGCCGAGCGATGTAAACGTGCCCGGGCTCTTGTCCGTCGACAGTCTCACGAAACGGCGCTAGTTCGCCGACCGGCGAGGAGCGTCAGGAAGAGGAAACCGCAGCAGCGATCGCGCTCATTCGACGCGCGAGTTCGAAATCGAGCTCCGTGAGTCCGCCGGCGTCGTGGGTTTGTAGATCGACCACCACGCGACTCCACACGTTGAACCACTCGGGATGGTGATTCATCGACTCGGCTGCGAGCGCGGCGCGGGTCATGAAGCCAAAGGCCTCGCTGAAGTCGCCGAAGCGGAACTCACGGTGCAGCTTGCCACCCTCGACACTCCAGCCGCTTAGCCCACGCAGCGCGGCTGCGACCTCGTCGTCGGTAAGCTTGCGGGGTCGTGTCACGCTTCTGGCCGCCGGATGGCGCGCACAAAGGCGTCGTGAAGCGCGCGATGAATCCGCGTCCGCCCGGCGTCTCCATAGACCTTGCGGAAGGCTTTCAGCGGGATGATCCCCTTTGCCATGGTGCGGTGTCCGCCGCCCACGCCGAGCCCTTCGACGACAGCCCGGACGACATCTCCGGCTGCCCGTACATAGCCCACGTTGCGGACGGAGAAGACAAGGTTCGAGCCGACAATGCCCGCGGCAATTGCCCACTCCGATCCCTCCGCCTGGAGTGCCATGTCCGCAACCTGTGGGATTACGTCCTCCCGCACGCGTCCCAACACGAGGATGTGGATTCCTTGTTCCACCGTGGCGCGCGCAAGGGCACGACCGAGCGCGCGCAGGCCATCAAGCGGCATGGCGGGCTGCTCGATGCGCCGCAGAAGTGCGGGACTGTGCTCGGCATGGAGGAATGAGAAGGCGTTCATGTCGTGGCGGCTCGTCTCGCGGCCGAGGAGCTGGGTGTCGCTCTTGATGCCGTAGAGCAGACCTGTCGCGAGCTTGGGTCGAACCTCGATGCCCGCGGCGCGGACATACTCGGTCAAGATGGTAGACGTGGCGCCATAGGAAGGTCGGATGTCCTTGATGACAGCGTCGTAGCCGGGGCGCTCGGGGTGATGGTCGATCACCACGTCGACACTGCGCAAGCGAGCCGGTGGCGGCTCACCGAAGACCGGCGGCTGGACGTCCACTAGCGCAATCCCGTCGAACTCTTCGAGTTCGTTCGGGCCGAGGGTGCGCACCTCGATGCCAAGCGCGGCCACCATGGCGCGGTTTTCGGGACGCGTGACGGAGCCGAACGAGATGAGGGGGGCCGTACTGCGGTTACGTCCAAGCAGAGCACGCAAGGCGTACCCACAGGCGATGCCATCGGGGTCGGGATCGGGCTGAAGAAGCACACCGACTCTTTGTCGCGGGCCGAGCCGGGCTCCGATCTCGACCACGCGCCGAAGGTTTGTGAGGTGGGCGAACTCGTCGTCCACGTCATCGCGAATGAGCGAGCGCAATCCCGTTCGACGCAAACAGGGGTGGGGAGGCAGCAGCTCGGCAGCGACGCGATCGGAGAGCACCAGGATCGGGGCATGAGGTGCAGCCTCCGCAATCGTCGCGACCGCGGTGCGGAGGAAGGGGCCGTCCTCTGAAACCACGGCGAAACCGTCGCCTTCTTTGGGATCGAGCTTTTGAATGACGTCGAGGGTGACCCCACCCATGAGCGCCCGAAAACCCGCGGGCCGGGCTCGAGCCTCATCTTCACGGGGGACCCAGGTAAGCTCCTCCTGCTCCCCGGCACCGATCCGGCACCAGAGGCGCGCGAGCTCCGCGCCGTCGCACACGATGATCCGACGAGCCACCCAACCCCCACCGCGTCGGCCCGCGCCCCACGGTCGAGGGGCTTGGCCGGCTCGACCATTCTAGCCCTTGCCCCGCAGAGGGCTCCGGATCCGGCGCGGCTGCGCTCGCGTCACCGCGGACTTCCTCAAATCCGCGTTCGCGCGGCGGCGCAGGGTGTGTGCCGAGGAAGGCGAGCGGGGGCCAGCGCCTCATCACCTGGCCCAGGGCAGCGCAAGATCGGCGCGCCGCTCGCCACGGTCGAGCCAGCGGTCGCTCCAGCGCATGCGGGCCGCCGGGAGAGGTCGAGACCTTTCGGGGTGAGGCGTACGCGAAACGCCGCGGAGCGCTCGAAAACGCCGCGGTCGGCCCGGTTGGGCTGCCGCACGTCGCTGGCAGCTACGCCCCTCTTCGCGGAGAGCTAGCTCAGCAGTTCCGCCCAGCGCGCAAAGGCACCGATCGCGACACGCTTGAGTGCTGTGAGGTGTGTGGCTGCGTGCGAGAGGATTTCGCGACCCTCGAGTCCAGCCCCTGCGAGTTCGTCGGGGAAGGCCTGCACCATGGCGGCCACCATCGTCTCCGTCACCTCGATGTGGAAGAGCAGCCCCCAAGCGTTGGGGCCATAGCGGAATCCTTGCCAGGGAGTCTGCACGGAGCGCGCAAGGCCAATTGCACCCGCGGGTAGGTCGAACACATCGCCGTGCCAGTGGAAGGCCGTGAACGAGCGAGGCGCGCCCGAAAGCATGAGATCGGTCGCCGCCTCCTCGTAGAGCGTGAGCCCATGCCACCCGATCTCTTTGGCCGGCCCCGGACGTACGTCGGCGCCGAGTGCGTGGGCCAGAAGCTGGCTCCCAAGGCACACGCCCAACACGGGCCGCTCCCCGCGGAGGGCCAGTTCGATGAGCCGCAACTCATCGTGGAGATAGGGAAATCGGTCACGCTCGTAGACGCCCATCGGGCCACCCATCACGATGAGCCCCGCCACTCCTTCGAGGGACTTCGGCACGGGCTCGCCCGCGAAAGAACGCACGACACGCAGTTTGTGGCCCGCCGCTGCCACGGCATCGCCGATGCGTCCCGCCGTCTCGGGTGCCACGTGTTGGAGCACGAGAACTTCGGCCATCGCTGCCTACCTAGCCCGCCGGGCGGACGGAAGCCGGTCGGCTCGGGTCCACGCGCCCCGCGAGGCTCGGGGATTCGAACTCATGCGATTCCCAGGGCTTCGCGCGCCCGTGCCTTCAGCGCTTTGTAATCGACTTTGCCCGAGGGAGCGCGGCCAATCGAATCGACAAAGAGCACGCTCTTCGGGGCTTTGTACGGCGCGAGTCGCTCGCGCACGTGCGCGCGCAGCTCCTCCTGCGTCGGTGCGGTACCCGCGCGCAGCTCGACAAGCGCTGTGACAGCCTCCCCCCAGCGTTCGTCGGGCAGCCCTACCACCGCAGCATCATACACTAAAGGGTGTTGTTTCAGCGATTCCTCGATCTCCTCCGGGTAGACCTTTTCTCCGCCGGTGTTGATGCACACGGACCCGCGACCGAGCAGATTCAGGGTCCCGTCTTGATTGACCGTGCACCAGTCGCCTGGGATCGACCAGCGCTCGCCGTCGATCGTGCGAAAGGTTTCAGCGGTTTTCTTCTCGTCCTTGTAGTAGCCCACAGGGATGGGGCCGCTTCGCGCCACAAACCCGGCCTCGCTGCTGCCCGGACGGACCTCGCGGCCGTCGGGCGTGAAAACTTTGCAGTTAGGACCGAGTTGAAACTTTCCGACCTTCGCCTCCGAGTCCTTGGTTGTCAGTTCGGCCCCAAAGCCCGTTGCCTCGCTCGAGCCGAACGAGTCGTACAGGATCGCGTGGGGAAGATGCCGAAGCAGGCCGCGTTTCACTTCGGGACTCCACATGACGCCGGAGGAGATGATGAGAACGCACGACCTCAGGTCCCAGCGGTCTGGATGCGCTTCGAGGGCGCGGAGCATGGGCTTCGCAAAAGCGTCACCGACGATCGAGAGCGCTTGCACACCCCGCGCTTCGACTGTGTTCCAGAGCTCCTCCGGATCAAGGGAGCGCGAGCGTAAGGTCACCACAGAGCCGCCGCCGCCGAGCGCAGTCAGGCTCGTAAACAGCCCGGTTCCATGCATGAGAGGGCTGCCGGGCAAGAGGCGCTGGGAGCGCGCCTGCTCTTGGATGCGGCGGCGCTGTTGCTCCACCGACTCCGAGGCCCTTTCGCCGAGGACGGCGTTGCCACCTCCGCCGATGCTGCGGAAGAGGGCGGACTGCTCCCACATCACCCCCTTCGGCATGCCCGTGGTGCCCCCGGTATAGAGAAAGAGCAGGTCGCGTGGGCTGCGCTCGATGTCCAGGCGCTCCGCCTCCGCTGCCGCGATCTGTTCGTAGGGCGTCGCGAACGGGTTGCCGGGAGCACCGTCTTCGAGTTCGATCCACTCCCTCACGCGAGAGACGCGGTCGCGCACCTTCGCGATCCGCTCGGCATAGGTCGCCTCGTAGACCACGATCTCGCTGTCGGAGTTGTCGAAGAGATAGATGAGTTCATCTTCGAGGTAGCGGTAGTTCACATTCACCGGCACAAGGCGCGCCTTCATGGCACCGATGACGGTCTCGACGAACTCTGGGCGGTTGTGAGCATAGACCGAGATCTTGGCGCCGACCTTGTGCTGGCCGGCGAAGTGGCCGGCCAGGGCGTTGGCCCGACGCTCGAGTTCGTGCCAAGTGCGGGTGACACCGTCCAGCCCGTGTTGGAGCGCCACGCGCTCCGGACAGGTATCCGCCACGAGCTCAAACAGGTCCGCCAGATTCCACTCCATGCCGCCTCCCGGTTGTCGTTTCCGCTTTTGAGGACCCTTCCAGAAGGAGATCCCATGACAGGTCCTCCGGGGGGCTCATCTTAGCTGGAGAATCGCTAAGCTCGTGCCGTGCAACCGGTGTTCATCGGTGACGTGCAGGGCTGCGCCGTCGAATTCGAAGAGCTGCTCGGCCGGATTCGCTGTCGCTTCGGGGACCGCCACGAACTGTGGCTGGTGGGCGACCTGGTGAATCGGGGGCCCGAGAACCTGCGCCTGCTCGAGCGGGTCGCGGGCCTGGTCGAGCGTGGCCGCGCCCACTACGTGCTTGGCAACCACGAGGTGGGACTCTTGCAGTCCGCCCTCGGGCACCGGCCGTTGCGGCCGCTTGACACCTTCCACGACATCCTGGACTCGCCAGACCTCTCGTTCTGGGTGGAGTGGCTTCGCCGTCGCCCCCTGGTGGAAACCGGGGTTCTCGGGGGCCGACCCTTTGCCATGGTCCACGCTGGCGTTCATCCGGATTGGGACTTGGCGGAGATCGAGAAGCGAGGGCGGCGCGTGGAGGAAAGGCTCGGAGCGGCGGACCCGGAAACGGCCTGGGGGCTCCTCGGGGCGGCGCGGGCCACCGACTCGGACCGCGACGTCCTCGACCGGCTTACCTGTATCCGCAGCGCGGACGGCCGTGGGGGCTGGTCGAAGGAGGAGCCCGTCGACCCGCAGGACGCATGGCACCGGCGCTGGAGCGCGAGGGGGCACCCCTACGGCGTCGTCTATGGCCACTGGTCCTTGCAGGGGCTCCACGTCGCCAAGCGTTTGCGTGGCCTTGACACGGGCTGCGTGCACCACGCCCGTGGTCGCGACGGCTTCCTGACCGCCTGGACACCCGATCCGCGCGCCCCCGACCCTTTCGGCGTCCCGGATGACCGCTTCTTGCAGGTAAGAGCACACCGCCGCTATGTCACTGAGGTGGGGCCGGGGGAGCGCTAAGGGGCGCCGGGGACTAAGGAATCCAACGTGGCCTCCGTTCAGCCGATCAAATCGAGCATGCCCGTCCCGAGCGAGACGCCGGATGTCCGCGCTGACAGCCACCCGGAGTGGTTCACGAACCGGGAGCTGTCCTGGCTTTCCTTCAACCGTCGCGTTCTCGAGGAGGCGCGCGACCCCCAGAACCCGCTGCTCGAGCGCATGAAGTTCTTGGCGATCGTGGACTCGAACCTCTCCGAGTTCCTTGAGGTGCGGGTGGCGGGCCTGCGCCAGCAGGCAGAAGCAGGTGTCGCAGATCGCAACCCGGACGGGCTCTCCCCCGCCGAAGCGCTCCACGCCATCGATGTCTCGATCCGCGAGATGGTGGCGGAGCAGTACGACTGCTGGCTCCATGAAATCCTCCCCGCGCTCGAGAAGGAGAACATCAGAATCCTTCCGCCGACGGATCTCGAGCCGGAAGACGCAGTGTGGCTCACGGCTTACTTCGATCGCGAGATCTTCCCGGTCTTGACCCCGATCGCCGTCGACCCCGCCCATCCCTTCCCCCACGTCTCGAGCAAGAGCCTGTCGATTGCGGCTCTTTTGCAGACCGACGATCCCGAACAACCTGAGCGACTCGCCGTGGTCCAGGCCCCGAGCGTGCTGGCGCGCGTCGTGCGATTGCCCCCGCGCAACGGGCAGCGCTGCTACGTCTTCTTGGCGGACGTGATTCGTTGGAGCCTCCCCAAGCTCTTTCCGGGCATCCCGATCCTCGATCACACGGCGTTCCGGGTTACCCGAAACAGCAACCTGTACGTAGACGAGGAAGAGGTCGAGAACCTCCTCACTGCGATCGAGCAGGAGCTGCGGCGGCGGCGGCGCGGCGAGGCTGTCCGCCTCGAGGTGCGCACCCCCGTCGGCGAACGCCTGAAGCATGCTTTGCTTGCGGTCTTCTCCCTCGAGCCCTCAGACCTGCAGGAGTGCGATGGGCCGATCAATCTTTCGCGGCTCCAAGAGCTCGCGCGCCTCGAAGACAACGACAAGCTCAAGGTCCCGGTCTTTGTTCCGCCGGTCCATCCCTTGCTGCGTGACTCGGAAGATGTGCTCCGGGTGATCCGCCGCGGCGACGTCCTCTTGCATCACCCCTTTGATTCATTCTCAAGCGTCGTCGACTTCATCGACATGGCTGCGCGAGACCCTGACGTGCTCGCGATCAAGCAGACGCTCTACCGCACGAGCCACGATTCCCCCATCGCGCGCGCCCTTGTGTTCGCGGCCGAGACGGGCAAACAGGTCACGGTGGTGATGGAACTCCAGGCGCGCTTCGACGAGGAGGCGAATATCCGCTGGGCCAGGCGGATGGAGGAGGCTGGTATCCAGATTGTCTACGGCCTGGTGGGTCTCAAGACCCATTGCAAGCTGTCGCTTGTGGTGCGGCGCGAAGAGGACGGGATTCGCCGTTATCTGCACCTTGGCACGGGCAACTACAACCCCGCCACGGCACGTATCTACACCGATCTGGGGCTCTTCACCACGGATCCGGTAGTGACCCTGGAGGTCGCCACGGTCTTCAACACGCTCACGAGCCTCGGACGCCCTCCGGAGTTCGAGAATCTCTTGGTCGCGCCCTTCTCCCTGCGACGCGGCATGCTGGAACGCATTGACCGTGAGGCGAGGAATGCGCGCGCGGGCCGAACTGGACGGATCGTGGCAAAGCTGAACGCGATCCAGGACGAAGAGGTGATCCGCGCGCTCTACAGGGCCTCCCAGGCGGGTGTCACGATCGACCTCATCGTGCGCGGTATCTGTTGCCTACGCCCGGGTCTCCCGGGCGTATCGGAAAATATTCGCGTCCGCTCCATCGTGGATCGCTTCCTAGAACACAGCCGCATCGTGCGCTTTGAGAATGCTGGTTTCGAGCCTGAGTTCTGGATTGGCAGTGCCGACTGGATGCCCCGCAACCTCGACCGCAGAGTTGAGGTGATGTGCCGGGTCCGCGCGCCAGCACTTTGCGAGCGCCTCCAGGGCATTCTCGATGTGTACCTGCGTGACGACGTGAAGGCCCGCGTGATTCTGCCGGACGGCTCTCACCGGCGCCTGGAACCCAGGGAAGGGATTCGCGCGCAGGAGGTCCTCATGCGACAGAGCCTCGCCGCGCCGGTCATCGAGATTGGCACGGCCTAGTGCAAGCGCTTTGCCGCGAGTGCTTTGGCGGCGGCCTTTCGCACGCCTGGGTCGGGGTCTTGCGCGGCGAGTTTTTCCACCTCGTTCGCGAGGGCAGGATCCCCGGTGTTCGTGGCATAACGCACGGCGATCGCTCGGACCGTCGCCTCTCCACTGCGCAGCCCGCGACCCAGGGCTGCGCTGAGCTCGAGGGCATCGGCTTTATGCAGGAGCGCGCCCTGCAAAGCTGTCTCGTACACGTCTGCATCGACCGCCGCGCCGGGCTGAAGCGCATCATGCAGCAAGCGCGCAGAGCTCTCGGCGGAGAGCAGCGCCACGCCCGCGGAGGCCTTGCGCACCGGCGCGCTGACCGCCGGGTCGACCGCGCGACGCGCCCGGTCTGTTAGCAGGTCCGCAGAGATCGGCTGGAAGGGCGCTGCCGGATCCGCCAGGCCGCGGACCCCGAGATCCCGCAGCGTCCCGTTGTCCCCATCGATCCAAGCAAAGTAGAGTGCCCGCAGCTGTGGGGGATTTTGCCGCGCGTCCGCGAAGGCGCGCATCGCCAGGATCCACTCCACCTCGCCGCCGGCGGGGAACACGATGTTCTCCTTCGGGTCGTCAACCAAGAGATACGGCGAGCGGGCTCCGCGCAGAAGAAGCACCGCATGATCACCGGTCTGGAAGACCGGAGCGTTTGACGGAGCACGCTTCACCTCGAACTCGGCGGGGACGGGTCCGCTCACGTCGATGGCGTCGCGCACGCGAATGCGGCCTTCGGAGACACTGCCGATTGTGCCGATCGCAATCGCATCTGCACTCGCCGCGATCTCGTGCAGTGGGCGTGGCCCTGCAGGAAGGGGGTGGTTCAACATGCTTTGGGCCACGGCCCGAGAGGCGAGGAGCCCCGTGAGCGGTGCGCAGAGCGCGGCCAGAGCAAGTGCGCGCAGCACGCGAACGCAGGCGGCGGACGCCATGATCCGCGATCATAGCCAGGGAGGGTGAGATGCGCGCACGAGGGTTGTCGTTCTCGTTACGTCTCCTCATCGGCGCGGTCGCACTGGCGGTCGGGACGGGGTGCGCGATCAATCCTGCGACGGGCAAGCCGCAGCTGACACTCATGTCGGAGGCACAGGAGGCCGAGCTCGGACGCAAAGCGGCGGACCAAGTGAGTCAGGAAATGGGTCTGGTCGATGACCCGGAGCTGGCGGCGTACGTCGACGCTGTTGGCCAGCGCCTCGTCCGGGTGTCGGTCCGGCCCGATCAGCATTTTGAGTTCCACGTGGTCGACATGCAGGAGCCCAATGCCTTCGCGCTCCCGGGTGGTTATGTGTATGTCTCTCGCGGCCTGCTTGCGATCGCGAACTCGGAAGATGAGCTTGCAAACGTCCTCGGGCACGAGATCGGCCACGTGCTTGCCCGTCACGCTGCGCAGCGCGAGACCCGTGCGCTTCCCGGAAACGTCCTCACGGGCGTCACCGCCTTGGCCGTGGGGATCGTGGGAGGGAGCCAGGCCGCAGCGCTCGTGGGATCGATCGGCCAAACCGCGACTTCGGGCCTTCTCGCCGCCTACAGCCGCGACCAAGAACGGGAAGCGGACAAGCTCGGCCAAGAGCTGGCGGAGCGGGCGGGCTACAACCCCGCCGGAATGACCGAGTTCCTCACCACGCTCGAGAGGGAGACCACCTTCGAAGCGAAGGGGTCGAGGCGTCCGAGCTTCTTCGATTCGCACCCCTCGACGCCCGAGCGCGTTTCGAGCACAGAGACCTTTGCGCGTGAGCTCGGGGTCTCACCGGGAACGCCTATTGCCCCAACGCGCGTGGCGTTCCTCCACAAGCTCGACGGTCTCATCCTGGGCGTCGATGCCCGTCAAGGCATCTTCGATGAGGCGACCTTCCTGCATCCTGAGCTTGGTTTTCATCTCCGCTTTCCGGACGGCTGGAAGACCAGCAACGGGAAGACGGTCGTGGGAGCCATCTCGCCAACGCAAGACGCGGTGGTGGCCCTCGAGTTTCAGGCGCGAGGGACGGACCCGCAAGCGGCGGCCGAGCGCTTTGTCGCCTCGCAACGCATTGTCGTGTCGAAGTCCGAGGCCTTGCCTATTTCTGGGCTCGCAGCGTTCCGGGTGCTCGGTGTGGCGCAGAGCCAGCGCGGAGAACTGCTGATTGTGCTCACCTTCATCGCCTATCGGGACGCGATCTACCGCGTTACGGGGATCGCTGGCGCCTCCGTCTTCCAGGAGCGGGCAGAAGACTTCGAAAGGACCGCCGATAGCTTCGGTGCGCTCTCGCCAGCCGAGCGGTCACGCATCTCGCAAAAGCGTTTGCGACTCGCGACGGCGCTGCCTGGAGAGGAGATTGAGCATTTTGGCGCGCGCGTCCGCAACGTGTGGAGCCTCGAACAGATCGCGATCGCGAACGCACTCGAGCTGGGGATGCCCCTGGAGGGCGGGAGCCTCGTCAAGTTTGCGCGGGAGGAGCCGTTGTCCACGAGTCCCCGAATGACGCCCGGGGAGAACGGGCCGCCCCCCCTCGGCGGTCCGGCGGGGAACCCGTGATGGGAGGGGTCTCCGACGTGGACTCGAGGGCGCTACGCAGAGGTCCCGGAGCCGCATGACATGAAACGGATCTGCGTATTCTGCGGTTCCAGCCTTGGAGGGCGCCCAGCCTATCGTGAAGCGGCTGCCCTCTTGGGGCGCACGCTCGCCGAGCGTCACATCGGTCTCGTGTATGGGGGCGCGAGCGTCGGCTTGATGGGCATTCTGGCGGATGCGGCGCTTGACGCGGGAGGCTCGGTGGTCGGCGTAATCCCGGAAGCGCTGGCCAAGAAGGAGGTCGCGCACGAGGGTCTTACGGCGCTCCGCGTCGTGGGATCCATGCACGAGCGCAAGGCTGTCATGGCGGAACTTTCAGACGGTTTCATCGCGCTTCCCGGTGGCATGGGCACGCTCGAGGAGTTCTTTGAGATCATGACGTGGGCGCAGCTCGGCCTGCACCAAAAGCCCTGCGGGCTGCTCGATGTGGAGAGCTATTTTGCGCCGCTGCTCATGTTCCTCGACTGTGCCGTGAAGGAGCGCTTTGTGAAGGAGGTCCACCGACGACTTGTCCTCGTCGCCGGGCAGCCGGCCGCGCTTCTCGACGCGTTTGCACAGCACCGGGCACCCGTGGTCGAGAAGTGGATCGAAAGGAATGAGGAGATGTGAGACCGCGTCCCCTGCTCATCTCGGCATTTCGCAGTCTCGCGGATCGTCAGGGAAAACTCAGCGCTTGATTCCCCAATTGACTTTGTCCGGGGTGCGCTGCTCGGTGCCTTTTTCCGCTTTTCTTCGCCAGTTCCGATACGGCGTGGGTCCGCGGGTTCACCGACCGTCATCAAAGGCGCGAAAGCGCCCTTCCGACCAGCCGATTCGTTCGAACCGGCCGCTGCGATAGCGCAGCATGCGATCGGCGGTCTTAAGGTGCCCGGGAGAGACCCAGGAGCCGGTCCTCCAGGTAGGAACGTTGCCGATGCGACCTCGGCCAGGCCCGTAGTGGATATGGCCGTGCACGAGAACATCGACTCCATCGAGCAGAGGCGCGATGCGTCTCGGGAGGGCCTTGCGACCAAGAAAACACTCGAGTGCACCGCAGGCGGACACGACCCAGCCTGGACCGAGTTGATAGAGGGAACGCAGCGTCGCGGATCGCGAATAGACAAAATTCTCGAGCGAAAGCACGCCGCGCCCCGCGCGATCGTAGCTCTCCCAGAGCGTCTCGGACGCTGAGAAGCGGTGGCCGTGGAGAACGCGAACGCGTTCTCCCGCCCGCGTTTCGAAGTCGAGACACCAGCGGTCGGGGGAGAGCCGGGACGATGGACCCGGGAGCGCGTCGTGGTTGCCCTCGATGTAGACGACGCGGCGCCCTTCCCGTCGCCACCCTTCCGCGAGCTCCGCGAGCTGCGTCACGAGCTCTTGCTCGACGGTGCGCTGAACCCGCCGGAACCCGTCCACGACGTCGCCGTTCAGCACCACCAGTTCCGCGTCATCAACGGCCTCGGGCAGGTGGCGGAGCCAGCGCGCGTGGTGCCGAGAACAAATCGCCCAGCCGAGGTGGACGTCGGAGAACAGCAAGGCACTTTGCACGGGCCCAGCGGCGGACACTGCTAGGGAGTAGCACGGCCGGGCAAGTGGTCCCAGTGCAGCGCGCCTTCGCAAAGCTCTAAGACCAGAGGCACGATCCGACCCGCACGAGAGATGACAGAAGGCCGCTCATCGGTTCCGCGCACCAAAGGCCTCTGCGGCCCAGCGCAGCCTCCTAGAAGGCCCAGCCCTTGTAGACCTCGTAGACATCGACCGGTCCGCCCTGGAAGTACGCGGTGGTGGGAAAGTAAAACGTCCCAGTCCGGCGATTGAACTCCAGTCGGAGCGGAGCCCGGGGATCATTGGGGTCATACACGGCGAAGGAAATCGTCTCACGATGACGCACTGCACCAAACAGCAGTACCGCATGATTGATGGTCAGGGAGTGAGTCACCACATGCACCACCGGAGGGCGATTCTGCTGCAAAGACTCGACGAGTTCAGCCGCCGTCGCCTGCTGTTGCTCCGCTGGGAAGGGCAACAGTATTCGCCAGTTGCCGCGCTGCAAGAAGCTCTGCCAGGCGCCTCCGAGCTGCTCCTTCACCACCCGCCCGCGGGCGGTACTGAACACACGCAGGTTCGGATAGCCAGGGATCACGATCGCTGGTTCGTTCGGTCGCTCCTCGCGAGGATCCGTCGCCACGATCCGCCGGACGAGCTCGGCATACGTCGCATCGTCCACCGTCTGCCGCGTGGGGTCGAAGCGGGCATGCTGGAAGAACTGGCGGGCGGAGCGTGCCATCACGAAACAGTGCAGGGTATAGTCCGAGTTCGCCTCATGCCTCCGCCTCGGCGCACCCTTCGGGGAGGCGATGTTGTATTCGAAGACCGTTTCGTTGGCGAAGGCGAAAGTGTCACGCGAGAAGTCGAAGGTGGACCGGATGGTTTCCGGCGCTTGCACCTCCCGCAGAGCTTCGCCCTGACAGGCGCCGAGACCGAGCGGGCCGAGGAGCCCGAGGAGTCGAAGGGGGCGGGAACACAGCATCGAGTCGAAACCCCGAAGCGGCGCCGCTCAGAGCGTCGTGGCGATCCCCCCGTCCACCGGGATCACCGCCCCGGTGACGTAGGATCCCGCGCGCGAAGCCAAGTAGATGGCCACGCCCGCCATATCCTCGGGTTCGCCGATGCGACGCAGTGGACTTGACTTCACAATTACGTCGCGAAAGCGCTCCAGGGTGTCGGCCATCATCTTGCTTTCGAAGGGACCCGGGGCGACCGCGTTTACCGTGACATTGCGCGACCCGAGCTGGCGCGCCAGCACCCGGGTCAAATGATGGAGCGCGGCCTTGCTGGCGGAATAGGCGTAGGTCTCGAAGGCGGGGACGTGGAGACCGTCGATTGAGCCAATGTTGATCACGCGCGCAGGGTCTCCGGGCTGCGCGGCCTTCTCGAGCAGCGGCAGGCAGAAGCGCGTCAAGTGGAACACGCTCTTCAGATTGAGGTTCATGACCTTGTCGAAGGCCGCATCCGGGTACTCAGCGATGGGAGCGCCCCAGTTCGCCCCGGAGTTGTTGACCAGCACGTGAAGCGCGCTCTCCCGCTGCGCCACGGCATCGGCAAGACCGCGGCAGCCGCGCTCGGTCCCGAGGTCGGCGCCGAAGGCAACGCATTCGCCCTGCCGTGAAAGCTCTGTCGCCACGCGCTCGCACTCTTCGCGCTTTCGTGACGCGATGTACACCTTCGCGCCCGCCTCGACGAAGCCACGCGCGATCATGAGACCGATTCCGCGGCCTCCCCCCGTGACGAGTGCGACCTTGCCCGCAATCGAAAACAGATCCTTCATGCTCTACCTCCCGCGGGCCTCTACCTGCCGTCCGGCTTGACCGCACCCGTGGCCTCCTGCCAGGCTCGCTGGATCGCGAAGTCGCGATCCAGCCGCATGACAAAGGGGATGGCCATGACTGCGTATCCCTTATCCTCGGTGAGCGCCGCCGTGCGCTGGGCTTCCACTAGCGACTCCCCCTTGACCGCGGCGTCGGCGCCCACCTGCCACAGCTGGCGGATGAAGCGCTGGAACGCGACCAGACCCGCGCGGTCCGAGACAGACCCGTGACCGGGAATGACCTTGTCGAAGTCGAGCGCGAGCACGCGGTCGAGCGTGTCGCCCCACTCCTTCACCGAACCCCCAGAAGCGAGATCGACATTCGGATAGAGCCCGTTGAAGAACAGGTCACCCGTGTGAAGAACGCGGTCTTCGACGAAAAGCACGACCATATCGCCGTCGGTATGTCCGCGGCCGAGGTGCATAGCGCGAATCGTCTTGCCGCCAAGTTTGATCTCGTGCTCGTCGGTGAATGTCTCGTTGGGCAGCGTGCCGGCTGCAGCGCCCGTCCAGTACGCGGCATCGCGGTTCCGCAGGTGCTCGAGCGTGCGTTCGGTGGAGACGATCTTGGTCCCCGCCGCGAAGGCGGGATTGCCGTGGGTATGATCCTGGTGCCAGTGCGTGTTCAGCACCACTTGGACAGGGCCACCGCCAAGCTCCTCGGCGAGCTCCCGGATGCGCTCCCCTTGCATACGAAACGTCATGGTATCGACAATCACTGCACCTTCTGAGGTTCGCAGGATGCCGACGTTCCCGCCGAGCCCGAAGATGCAGCTCACGTCTTTGGAGACCGTTTCGCTGCGGAGCGCGCGCACCCGTCCCACGCCATACACCGCGAGCACGGCCAGAACGAGGCCGATCCCAAGGGCGATCCGTCCAAGAATCCGAGCCATGAGCTCCTCCGTCCGAGGCCACAGCGTTCAAAGTATAGGGAGGCGTGGGCGCGCCGCCGCCTCATGGTTCGTGGAGCGGGTGCGCTCGCGCGGGTAGGCCATACGGGTCGAGTTGCGAAACGAGGAGCGCTTTCGGGCTGTGGGAGGACCCATGAGCGCGCCCCTTGAGGTGCGGGCGGATGTGCGCGGAGTTCCGTACGCTTGGTGCTCCTGGCCCCCACCGTCTCGACGGAGGTCCCCCATGGCCCTTCTTACCGTTCACTCCGCTCGGATGCGCCCGGAACGGTCTCGTACCTACGAGGCAGGCATTCGCCGTATCGCCCAGCGTGCTGCGGAGCGAAGGGAGAGTGGACACTGGCAGGCGCAAGAGGTGGCCTTCGGATCGATCGGGACGCTGTACCTCATTCAGGAGCACGTGGACTGGGCCGCGCTCGGGGAACAAGACCCGCCGCCGGTCTACATGGCGCGGTTATTTGGAGAGCGCGAAGGAACGGAACTCTACCATGAGATGTCGGAGTGTTTAGCCGAGGTACGCTACACCGTGTCGCAGGATCGGCCGGACCTGAGCTACGCGCCCCATGTGCGGGCGCTGACCCCGGCGCTTACCCTTGTAACCTTTCTCCGGGCGCGGCCGAGCGGCATCCCGGCCTGCGAGGAGCTCATCGGGAAGGTCGCGGAAGCGATTCCCAAGGCGGACGACCCGAGCCGCCTGTTCGCCTATCAGACTGTCATCGGCGATTTGCGCACCTATTGGACGGTCCGCCCGATCCAGCGCGTCGAGGAGCTCGACCAGGTGCTCCCGCCCCACGAGCTCTTGGTTCGCGCCTTCGGTGCCGACGAAGGAGACCGCATCTACCGCAACGGGATCGACGCCCTCCAGCACGCCGAACGGCAGATGACCGTCTTGCGACCCGATCTTTCCTATCTCGGCTGACCCCCCCGAGGTCCCTTGAGCGGGTGTGCCGAGAATGGCGCGCCTGCGCCGCGCGCAGGCCTTGCCCGTGGGCAAGGCAGAGGAGACACGATCCACTAGCCGCCGTACCTGGGCAGCGCAGGGCGCACTTCCCCCGAAGGGGCACGCTCCTTGCTTGGGATCGTTCCAGGCGGCTGCTGATGACCTCGGATCTCTTCACGGACTACCAGCGCGGGGACTTCTTCGACGAGGTCTTCGATGGACAAGGCGAGATTCGGCCCCACTACCGGCCGCTCGTCGACCGCCTTCGCGCGCTCCCCTCCGATGAACTCCTCCGCAGGGCGCGTTTGCGCGACACGATCCTGCGCAACCTCGGAATCACCTTCGCCGTCTACGGCGAAGCCCAGGGCATCGAGCGCACGTGGCCCCTGGATTTGATCCCCCGAATCATTCCTGCCGACGAATGGCGCCACGTCGAGCGCGGACTCGTCCAGCGTGTGCGGGCGCTCAACTGCTTCCTCGAGGACCTGTACCTCGGCGAACGGGCGGCGTTGCGAGAGGGCGTGATCCCGACCTGGCTCGTCCAATCGTCGGCCGGCTTTTGCCGGGAGGCCTACGGAATTCCGGTACCCCGGGGCGCGCACTGCCTGGTCGCGGGCATCGACGTTGTGCGCGACGCCCAGGGGACCTACCGCGTGCTTGAGGACAACCTGCGGACGCCGAGTGGCGTGTCCTATGTGCTCGAGAATCGCGCGACCCTGACCCGCGTCCTTCCCTTGGTCTTCGCGCAGCACCGTGTTCGCCCGGTCAACCACTACGGAGCGTCTCTGCTCTCGGCGCTGCGCAGCCTCGCCCCGGCCAGCGCCTCGGACCCGCCGCGTATCGTGGTGCTCACACCGGGCATCTACAACTCCGCGTACTTCGAACACGCGTTTCTCGCGCGGCAGATGGGCATCGAACTGGTCGAAGGTCGCGATCTCGTGGTCGACGACCACGTTGTGTTCATGCGCACGACACGCGGCCTCTCCCGCGTCGATGTGATCTATCGCCGGGTGGATGACGAATTCCTCGACCCCGCGGTCTTTCGCAGCGACTCGATTCTCGGCGTACCGGGTCTTTTGGCTGCCGCGCGCGCCGGCAATGTGAGCCTCGCCAATGCGATCGGAAACGGCGTCGCGGACGACAAGGCGGTTTATGCCTATGTCCCAGCCCTTGTCCGCTTCTATCTCGGCGAGGAACCGATTCTGCCGAACGTCGAAACCTACCTGCTTTGGGAAGCTGAACAGCGCGCGGCGGCGCTCTCTCGACTCCACGAACTCGTCGTCAAACCCGTGGACGCGTCGGGGGGATACGGGATCATGATCGGGCCGAAAGCGACCGAAGAGGAGCTCGCTGCGGTGCGCAAGGCGATCGAAGCCAGGCCCCGCAGCTACATTGCGCAGGAAGTGGTGGCGCTCTCGCGCCATCCGACGCTCGTCGACGACACCCAGCGCGGCGGAGGCCGCATCGAAGGGCGCCATATCGATCTGCGGCCCTTCGTCCTCAGCGGGGAGAAGATCGAGGTCATCCCCGGCGGCCTGACGCGCGTGGCACTTCGCAAGGACTCCCTTGTCGTGAACTCCTCGCAGGGTGGTGGGTCGAAGGATACCTGGGTCCTCGCGGCGGATGAAAACGGTACGTCGGGATGATGCTGGCGAGGCATGCAGAAGACCTCTTCTGGGCCGGGCGCTACATCGAGCGTGCCGAGGACACCGCACGGCTCCTGGACGTCACCTATCACGGCATGCTCGAGTCGCCGCTTCTCGACGCCGCGAGTGCCTGGCGCGAGC
>Ga0074045_10001773_pt1 | contig 20511 bp, 18 predicted proteins | sample BogForMeECP23OM2_FD_94442 | JGI IMG/M metagenome (GOLD analysis project Ga0074045, IMG submission 94442) | Bog forest soil microbial communities from Calvert Island, British Columbia, Canada - Bog Forest MetaG ECP23OM2 | ecosystem: Environmental > Terrestrial > Soil > Wetlands ...
CGAGAGCGGCGCGCAGATTTTTCTCCATTTCCAGGTCGTGGCCCTGAATGGCGAGGTCGAGAGCCTGCTGCGCGGATTGAATGGCCTGCGTGGAATGGCCCGTTTTTTCGTAGGCATCGGCGAGAGCGGCGAGGCAGCGGGGATCTTTGCCATCACTGAGCTCGACGGCTTTCTGAAACGCGGGCACGGCGCCGGCGGAGTCCTTGCGCGACATCAAGACAAAACCAAGATTGTACTGATACTCGACGGAAGTGGAGGCGAGCGAAACGGCCTTTTGGAGCTGCGCGACGGCTTCGTCCATGCGGTCCATTTTTGCGAGGACGGTGCCGAGCTGATTGTGTCCATCGGGGAAATCGGGAGCCGTGTCGACGGCTTTGCGCAAAAGGTTGTAGCCTTCCTGAGTTTTGGCGGCAGTGGTGTTGTCGACGATGATGGCAGGAGAATCGTTGCCGTCGGCGTCGATGTGCGTAAGCATGAGGCGTGTGTAAGGCGAACGCGCTTTGGAGGAGAAGGCAAGCCAGCGGCCGTTGGGCGAAAAAGTGTGCCAGGAGTTCATCAGCGGCGTGTTGCAATTCATGAGGCGCGCTTTGCCGCCCGCAAAAGGAACGATATAGAGCTTGCTGTCGGGGCGCATGAGCAAGCCGTTACGAGCCTGCACGAAGACGATCCAGCGGCCGTCGGGAGAAACCTTGGGGAAGCTGTTGCTCATGCCGTTGCCGGAAGCACCAGCGACGGGTTCAGCCTTGCCGCCTCTGCCCTCGTTGAAAGGAATCTTGTAAAGGTCGTACTGAATTTGCGTTTCGTTGGGATCGTTCGCGTATTCGGGCTTTTTCGCGCCGGGAGGATAGGGGGCGCGGGCCTCGGCACGGCTAAAAATCAGATACGTGCCGTCGGGCGACCAGAAGGCGCTGGTCTGAACGAAGTGGGGATCATCGGCACCGGGAACAGGACGCAGCTTGCCGAGCTTGCGGTCGTACCAGGCGAGAATGCCGCGAGTGGGATAGAAGACCTGAGTGAAGCGGAAGTCGTTGTAGTTGACGCGGAAAAGACGGTCGGACAGCTCTGGCACGGAGCTGGCGGAATTTGCGTTTTGCGGAGAGACTTTTGCGGCACCGGGAGCACCGATGGAGGTAACCACATATTGGCCATCCGGTGAGATTTGCGACATGAAGCCGAAGCGCTTGACGGCGGGTTCAGAGCTGTTGGCGCCGAGGTGCTCCTGAAAAGAACTCCAGCGGATGACATCTTGGTTGCGGATGGTCATGTCTTTGGCGACGGGAACGAGGGCGTAGAGGCCCTTGTCGTTTTCCGGGCCATCGACATCGATGCCGAGGGTTTTGCCATCGCGCGAAAAGGAATGGCAGTTGGCGCAGGTGTAGAGACCTTCCATAACCGTGCGGCTCTGCGGATCCGCAATGTTCCGCACGCGCCATTTGATAACAGGAAGCGCGGATGTGGGCAGCGGCTGGATGGAGCCTTTTTCGGCGTGAGGCGAGGTCATCAGAGGAACATCGCGATAGAAAACGGGAGCGCCGACGGCATCGACGGAAGTGGAAATTGTGACGCTGCCAGCGGAGACGCGAGAACTGGCGTTGTCGCCTGAGACTGCGGCAAGACCGGTGATGGTGATGGTGGCGGGCGAGTTCACGGAGGACTGTTTAATCTTTGCCCAAGTGGCCGCGTCGGGAGTCCAGGTGCGGGTGGCGGCCTGCTCGGGAGTTAGTTGCGAGAGCTCAGCGCCAGTACCGGTTTGCGAATCGATCTCGCCGATTTGCAGGTGCTCGCCGGGCGCGTCGACGCGGATTGCTTCGGAGTGGTCGGCGAAAGAGACTTGAACGACCCAGTGTTGCGCGGCGTCGCTCGAATCGCGCCAAAGGAAGGTAGGAGCGGTGATTTCGGGAGGGAAAAGCGAGCCGTCGAGGGGATAGTCGATGGTGATTTTCGCGGGTTGGCTTGCGGTCGGAGCCCGGCTGCTGGCAGAAGATCGCGATAGTCCAGCGCTGGCCATCAAGAAAAGCGAACAAGCGCCGACAGTGGCGGCAAGCAAGACGTTGGCGGAAGGTAACCTCATAGCCCTCCAGAGCGGCTCACACAGAAAGTAGCAAGTCCAATCGGAATGAAACTAATGATACAAAGAATCGGGGCACCGCTACAGACAAGTTTCGTCGATTTCCGTTTGTCTGGAAAGCTTGCGAGCCAGGTGGAGTTTGAGTGAACCGTAGTTGACTGCGCCCTTTCCTCTCCCGGCGCGTCTCGGTATCCTTATATAGAGACAAGTCAGGGTCATGAATGCACCAGTTCCAACTCGACTGGCGCGAATGCGCTGGATTTTGCTGTGTGCGCTGGGAATCGCCGGGGCAGCGGCGCTTCTGCCATTGCTGGGGACGGCGCAGGACGAGCCGGAGATTCGGTTTGTGCGCGATCCCGACCCTGCACCCGATTTTCAGATGAAGGATGTGGACGGCAACGCGGTGACCCTCGCAGGGCTTCGCGGGAAAGTGGTGCTGCTGAATTTTTGGGCGACCTGGTGCGGGCCGTGCCGGGAAGAGATTCCCAGCCTGATTGCGTTGCAGAAACGCTATAAGGACCAGCTGCAAATCATCGGGATGCTGACGGACGATGATGATGACGAGTCGCTGCACAAAGTGATCGAAGCCGAGGGCATCAATTATCCCGTGGTGCTGGCCACGCCGGAGATGCGCATGGAGTATGGCGGCATTCCCGCGCTGCCCACGTTGTTTGTGATTAACGCCGAGGGGCGCGTGGTGCAGAAGCATGTGGGGCTGTACAATCCGGCGCTTTACGAGACGGAAGTGCGCGCACTGCTGAATCTGCCGATCGCGGCAAAAGTGGGAACATTTGAAGATACGGGCGAAATTTTCCTGAAGCACGCGGACCGCGCCAGCATGTTGCCCGGCGTGAATATGATGAAGTTGACGGCGGAACAGCGCACCGTGGCGTTGCACAAATTGAACGCGGAGACATGCGATTGCGGGTGCAAATACACGCTGGCGCAGTGCCGGATTTATGATCCGCCGTGCCGGTCGAGTCAGCAACGAGCGGCAGAGATTGTGAAGGAAGCAAGCGGCAGCAGGGCGCCGGAGGCGGCGCCGGCGACAAATGCAGCGCCGAAGCCGTAGGGGACAGTTATCAGACATCAGTAGAAAGTTATCAGATATCAGATATCAGTTGTCGGGAAGCTGGAGTCCCCAGGAGCTGAAGCCCACTTCAGAGGCAAGTGAATGTCCGAGCTGAAAGCTCCGACCCCCTAAAGAAAACCCAGGAGAAGGGAGATTCCTCACTCCGTTCGGAATGACAGGATGAAGGTTTGCCCCAGGGGGGAAGGCCGCGTGAAGGCGCTGCTACTTTGGGAGAAGAGAGATTACGGCGGAGGTCATGGCCGCTACGCCGGTGCGAATGGCGGGTTCGGGTACCGGGGCGAATTCGCTCGAGTGAGGGCCGGGCAAGCGGGTTCCATTTTCGACAGCATCCTTATACTTCACGGGATCGCTGGCTCCCAACCAGAACATCATCGTCGGCGGATTCGGCGCTGTGAGCGCAAAGAGGCTGAAATCTTCGCTGGCCATGATGGGCTTTCCCGCGACGACATTTTCCTTGCCGAGTGATTTCTCCATGGCGGTGGCGACGCGCTTGGTGAGCGCAGCGTCGTTGATGGTGGCGGGAACATTATCCTTAGCAATTTCGATGATGGGCTTGCGTTCGTCGGGAACGCCAGCGGCTTGCGCGATGCCATTGGTGATGCGGGTGATGGCGGCGAGGACTTTGGCGCGCATCTGCGGGGTCATGGTGCGCACGGTGAGTTGCAAGTGCGCATCGTCGGGAATGATGTTGTGCTTGGTGCCGGAATGAAAAGAGCCAATGGTGACGACCACGTGCTCCAGTGGATCGGTTTCGCGGCTGACGATGGTCTGCAACATCATGACGATTTCCGAGGCGATGACGATGGGATCCTTGGTGGCTTGTGGCGCAGCGCCGTGGCCGCCGTAGCCGCGCACGGTGATGTCAACGGAATCGGCGCCGGAGAGAATCGGACCGTCGACATAAGCGACTTTGCCGGCCGGAACCCAGGGGGTATCGTGCAATGCGAGAACGTAATCGGGCTTGGGGAATTTGGTGAAGAGGCCGGCGCGAAGCATGGCCGCGGCTCCGCCAACGGTTTCTTCGGCGGGTTGGCCGATGAGGACGACGGTGCCGCTCCACTGGGATTTAGATTCGGCGAGCATTTTGGCGGTGCCGAGGAAAACGGTCATGTGCAGATCGTGACCGCAAGCGTGCATAACGCCGACTTGGCTGCCATCGGCGCGCTTGACCTTAACCTTGCTGGCATAGGGCAAGCCGGTGTTTTCGGTGACGGGGAGCGCGTCCATGTCGGTGCGAATGTAAACGGTGGGGCCGACGCCATTTTTCAGGACCGCGACGACACCGTAGGCCTGCACGTCCGGGGATTCGTACTGACCGAAATGATCGGTGACTTCGTAGCCGAGCTTCTTGAGTTGAGAGGCGACTAGCGCGGAGGTTTCCTTTTCCTGAGTGGAGAGTTCGGGGTTTTCGTGGAGATGCTTGTAGGTGCCGAGCCAGTCCTGGATATTGCTGTCGATCTTGTCGTTGAGTTCGTTTTGCGCTGCGGCGGGCAGTGCAAAAGCGAGCACCAGGAACAGCGACAAGGTGAGCGAGACGAAGAGCGAGCAGTTCATTGCGCGCGAAGTCATGGCAACCGTCATGGCAACCCCCGAAAAAGAGTGTACGAAATCTTAGCAGACTGGAGGGCGCGGATTGCAGGCGGTGCCTGCGGCCGTTGTTGCGCTGACAGTTTCCGCTTGCCCTTGCGGAAGTGGCGCAATACACTCGCGCATCATCGGAAGAGGCATCTCGTTTTTTAGGAGGCTGTTCATGAATCGTCGCATCACTGTGCTGGTGGTACTGTTGGGGCTGGCGGTGTTTGTCACCGTGCATGGCGCATTTTCGCAGACAGATGCCACGTCGAAGCGGCGGGTGATCAACCTGCCGGACAAACCGGTCCAGGCGCCGTTCAGCAACGCCATTCTCACCGGCGACACGCTGTACCTTGCGGGCAGTATTGGACTCGATCCCAAAACGGGCAAAGCGCCGGAGAAAATCGAGGACGAAATCAAGCTGCTGCTGGACAGCTACAAAACCACACTGGCGCAGGCCAACATGACCATGGACGACCTGGTGTATGTGCAGGTTTTCTGTTCGGATCTGGCGTACTACGACAGATTCAACGCGGCCTACAAAACTTATTTCTCGAAGGACTTTCCAGCACGAGCGTTCATCGGAGCGGGATCGCTGCTCCGCGGGGGGCATTTTGAGATGCAGGCGATCGCGGTGCGGCGCTAAGAAACTAGATGCCCAGCAAGGATGAGCAAGGATGCAAGGATGAGGAGGAGTTGACAGAGTGGATCTTGCATAATATACTTAACACCGTTAAGGACGGCCTTGGTGGGGGTTAAAGAACGCAAAGCCCGGCAGAAAAAGTTCCTGCGGCAGGAGATCCTGGACGCGGCCAGCGAACTCTTCGTTAAGGAAGGGTACGAGCAGGTGTCGATGCGGCGGATTGCCGACCGGATTGAGTACTCGCCAACCACGATTTACCTGTATTTCAAAGACAAGTCAGAACTTCTGGAACAGGTTTGCCACGAGGCGTTCTCCAAGCTTTCGCTGCTGTTGAAGCGCATTCTCGAACAGCCGGGCGATCCTGTCGACCACCTGAAGAAGGGCTTGATTGCCTACGTGCATTTCGGCGTGGAGAATCCGCACCAGTACCGAGCGGCGTTTATGATGCCCAAGCCGGAAGACTTCGACAGACGCAAAAACAATACGCCGGATTCGCCCGGGATGCAGGCTTTTGATTTTCTGCGGCGCAGCGTGCAAAGCTGCAAGGCGTCCGGGAAACTGCGGGTGGGTGATGTGGAGCTGGCGAGCCAGATGCTATGGTGCGGGGTGCATGGGGTAACGGCGCTGCTGATTACGCACGAAGCGTTTCCATGGGCTGGTCGCGAGCAAGTTATTCATTCTGTTGTAGATACGCTGATTGCGGGTATGTCTGAGAAAACCAGGTAACGAGGCAATATTTTTTTCATCCTAACTTAACGGTGTTCTGTAAAGGAGAGATGTTACTTTCCAAGCGGCCGTCTCGTATTGCTAGTGAGGTCCGGGAGACAGCCGTGGCGTTCCTCATTCCAATGATCTCTCACCAGATTCCCTTCCTTCCTGCCCGGAGCGCCGCGGCATCGGGTTCCCAGCTGTAGAACGAGAGGAGATTTTCGATGACAAACGTTGAAACTTTTTCGCCAATCAATTCGGCTTTGGTGACAGGAGCGACGGGATTGCTGGGGAATAATCTGGTGCGCTTGCTGGTGTCGCGGGGTGTGCACGTGAAAGCGCTGGTGCGTTCCCGCGAAAAGGCAGAAACGCAACTGGCGGGTCTGCCAGTAGAAATTGTGGTGGGCGAAATGACGAATGTCGGTGGATTCGCGAACGAGTTGAATGGCGTCGACGTGATTTTTCACACGGCGGCGTATTTCCGGGACAACTACAAAGGCGGCAAGCACTGGAAACAACTGTTCGGCACGAATGTGCTGGGAACGGCGCATTTGTTTGCCGAGGCTTATAAGGCGGGGGTGCGACGGATCGTGCACACCAGTTCCGTGGCGGTGCTGTCGGGCGCAGCGGGCGCGGTGATCGACGAGACGATGCGGCGAAGCCCGGAAGACGCGGATAACTATTACCGAAGCAAGATTCTAGCTGACCGCAAAGTGGATGCCTTTCTTGAGGCGCATGCGGATATGTGGGCTTGCATGGTTCTACCGGGCTGGATGGTTGGGCCGGGCGACGTGGGCCCGACTTCTTCGGGGCAAGTGATCCTGGACTATTTGCATCGCAAGCTGCCGGGCATTCCGCCGGCAACATTTTCGGTGGTGGACGCGCGCGACGTGGCCGAAGCGATGTGGCTAGCCGCGCAGAAAGGACGGCGAGGTGAACGCTATCTTGCCGCGGGGCGGCACATGCCGATGGGGGATCTGTTTCAGAAGCTGGAGCAGATTTCCGGAATTGTCGCGCCGCGATGGAATGTGCCTTTGCCGGTTCTGTACGTGATGGCAGCGGCGAATGAGATCTGGGCTGGCATCATCAAGCGGCCGGCGCTGATCAGCCTTGCAACGGTTCGATTGATGGGACAGGAGCGCGAGCGCACGCATTTCAATCCTGAGAAGAGCGAGCGAGAACTGGGCATCCAGTTTCGACCGGTGGAGCAGACGCTGAGTGACACGATGCGGTGGTACCAACAGGACGGCTGGCTCAAGACGCCTGCGCTGAAGAACAAGTCGCTGCATGCGGCAGGGCAGCGGACGTGAAAAGTCGAAAGCGGGTCCTGCTAAGCGTCTTATTCGACAACGAGGGAATAAGAGAGAAGATGCCACGTATTAAAGGATATGGAGCCAGGAGGTATCCTGCCCATATATGGGCACCAATAGCCATGGTCATTTTGGTCATGTGACCATATATCGGCTAATGCTCACTTCCCGCTCCTCCTCGTACACGCATAAACTAATGAAAAACAGCGACTTAACACGGCATTCATACTCCTTGGCTTTGGCCGCGGATTTGCACCCAGATGAGACCAGAGAGCTGGGGGATATGCTTCGAATCACGACCGAAAATAAGCGCGGCAAGACTGTCTTGAGTGTAGAAGGGCGCCTCGCGGGGCCATGGGTTGCGGCGCTCGAGCAGTGCTGGCGCGAGCTGTATGCAGCGGCGCCACGGCAGAAATTCAGCGTCAACCTGTGCGGTGTGAGCTTCATCGATAATGCGGGCAAAGCGCTATTGAAGGAAATGCACCGGTGCGGCGGCGAGTTGATCGCGGAAGGCTGCCTGAACCAGGCGATTGTGCAAGAAATTGTGAGCTTGCAAGAAGAGAAGAAATCGCAGAATGGCAACGAGCCGGCGAAGCGCAAGGGTTCTTCGATCATATTTTATGCCGTGTTCCTGAGCCTGATGTTTGGGTCGGCCGGGGTTCGCGCCCAAACGGCCGCAAATTCTCCGCTGCCGCCTAACCCGCCAACCGAAACGCTGCGCCTGACATTGGAGCAATCGGTAGCGCTGGCGTTGCAGCAGAACCCGACGCAGCAGATCGCGGTGATCAATGCAGCGGAAAGCGTTCAAGACAAGAACACCACGCGCGCCGATTTGCTGCCGCAGGCGAGTTTTCGAGCTTCGGAGTCCGTCAACCGCGTGAACCTAAAAGCGCAGTTTGGTGGGCTTCCGCTTTTCCCGGGCATACCGGGACACATCGGGCCGTATGAGCTTTTTTCGGCGGGTCCCAATTTTGGCGTCTCGGTCTTCGATTTTTCACTGTGGAGGCGCTACAAAGCATCGGTAAGCAACGTCGATGCGCAAAAAGCGCAGAGCTTGTCGACGCGGGAATCGGTGATCCTGCTGGTTGTCTCGCAGTACATCGGGACGCTGCGAGCAGTGGCGAACGTCGAAGCATCGCGGTCGCGGGTGGAGTTGGCTCAGGCGCTGTATGACCAGGCCGCGGACCTCCAGAAAGAAGGAGTGGGGACGGGGATTGACACGCTGCGCGCCAACGTGGAACTGCAGAACGAAAAGCAGCGGCTCATCGAAGCGGAAAACGATCGAGACTCTTCGCTATTCGGGTTGAGCAAGCTTTTGAATCTCGATCCGCGCCAGAAGATCGCGCTGGCGGACTCGCTGAGCTTCTTCGAGACACCGCAACCGGAAGTGGACGGCAGCATCGACCAAGCGCTGTCGGCGCGGCAGGAATGGAAGGCGCTGCAAGCGGACGAAAAAGTAGCCAAGTACGAGAAGCAGTCGGTCGAATACCAGAGGCTGCCGTCGGTGCGATTCGACGGCTATTGGGACTATTTCGGGACAACGCCGTCAAACGGAATCCCGACTTACCAGTACACGGGTTCGCTGAATTTTCCGTTGATCACCGGCGGAAGGATTAGGGCGCAAGTAACCAAGGCGGACCTGGAGATCCAGAAGGTGGAGCAGCAGAAGGCCGATCTGCGGAACCAGATCGCGTTGGACGTGAAGACGTCACTGCTGAACCTGAGGTCCGCGCGCAATGAGGTGCAAGTGGCGGACCTGGGTGTGAAGCTGGCGCAGGACGAAGTGGCGCAGGCGCGCGACCGTTTCAATGCCGGCGTGGCCAACAATATTGAAGTAATTTCGGCGCAGGACTCGCTTTCACGAGCGAACGACAACCAGATTCTGGCGCTGTACCGGTTCAACCAGGCGCGTGCGGACTATGCGCGGGCTATCGGGCAAATGGAAAAGACTTATGCGAAGTGAAGCGAGGGAACGATGAGTGTGGAAATTGATGTTGGGTTGGAGAATGCGGCGAATGTAAAACTTTCGCCGGCCGAACCACCTCGGCGGCCGGTGGCCTCGGAACCGCTGCTAAGCCCGAAGATTAAACGCGGGTTGATCCTGGGCGGAATTGTGCTTGCCGCGATAGCGATTGGGTTGTTCCTGTATTTTCACAACCGGGAAACGACCGACGACGCGCAGGTGGACGGGCACATCACGCCGGTGGCTTCAAAGATTTACGGGCGCATCTCGAAAGTTCTTGTAACGGACAACGAGGCGGTGAAGGCGGGGCAGTTGCTGGCACAGATTGATCCCGGTGATTATCAGGCCGCTGTCGATCAAGCAAAAGCGGCGTTGGAATTGGCGGAAAGCGACGCGCGTTCCGCAGGCATCGATGTTCCCCGCACCAGTGAGAACGTTGCGAGCGGCAAGTCCAGCGCGGATGCACAACTGGCGGTAGCGCAAGCCGATTTGGCGCGAGCGCAGGCTTCGTATGAGCAGGCGCAGACGGCGGATCTGAGCGTGGCGGAAGCCAACGTGGCGCGCAGCAAAGCCAATGCGGAACTGGCGAAGGCGGATTTAGCACGTTATACGCCATTGATGGAGAAGGGCGAAATTTCCAAGCAGCAATACGACGCGGCGAAGGCTAACGCGGATGCTTCAGGGAGCACGCTGGTGGCCGACGAGCAAAGGCTGGCGCAAGCCAAGCGCAATGTTGACATATCCCGCGCGCAACTGAACGCGGCGAAGGCGCGGGTGGACGAAGCCGATGCGGGCGTAGCGAATGCGCAGACCGACCAGAAACGCGTGACCATGCGCACCGCCGATGCACAAGGAAAGATCGCGAAAGTGGAACAAGCGCGCGCGGCGCTGGAAGCAGCTCAGTTGAATCGGAGCTACTGCGATATCGTGGCGCCCGTCGATGGCGTGGCAACGCACAAGTCCGTCGAACCGGGGCAAATCGTGCAGCAGGGACAGGGTCTTCTGGTGGTGGTGCCGCTGAACGATACGTGGGTCACGGCGAATTTCAAGGAAACGCAATTGAAGAACATGAGGCCCGGGCAAAAGGCCGAAGTGAAAGTGGACACGTACGGGAAGACATTTCCCGGACACGTGGATTCCATTGCCGGGGCGACAGGCGCGGTGTTGAGCTTGCTGCCGCCGGAAAACGCCACGGGCAATTACGTGAAGGTGGTGCAGCGCATCCCGGTGAAGATCGTGCTGGATCCGATTCCGCCGAGCGTGGCGGTTCTTCGGCCGGGGATGAATGTGGACGCGACGGTGATCACGAAGTAAAGAAGCTGGGGACGTAGCTGGACCGTAGCTGGGGGGCCGTTCAGAAAATGCTGGAGCGAATCACATCGCGGCTGCGAATGCCGGATGGGTCGATCAACCCGTGGGTGATCGCGATAACGGTGACGTTGGCAACGTTCATGGAAGCACTGGACGGTTCGATTGCCAACGTGGCGCTGCCGCACATTGCCGGGAACCTGTCAGCGAGTGCGGACGAATCGACCTGGGTGCTGACGTCGTACCTGGTGTCGAACGCGATTATTCTGCCGCTGTCAGGATGGCTGTCCTCGCTGATTGGCCGGAAGCGCTTCTATATGACCTGCGTGGTGATTTTTACGGTCAGCTCGTTCTTGTGCGGGTTCGCGCCCAGCTTGGGGATGCTGGTGTTCTTCCGCATTTTGCAGGGCATTGGCGGAGGCGGACTGCAACCCAGCGAGCAGGCCATCCTGAACGACACCTTTCCACTGGCGAAACGCGGCATGGCGTTTGCGGTGTACGGAATTGCCGTGGTGGTCGCGCCGACGATTGGGCCGTGGCTGGGCGGATTCATTACCGACAACTATTCGTGGCGGTGGATTTTTTACATCAATGTGCCAGTGGGAGTGCTTTCCATCGTGCTGACGTATCTGCTGGTCAGCGATCCGCCGTATATGAAGCGGATCAACCTGAAGCAGGGCTTCCGCGTGGACTACATCGGATTGGGCTTGATCACTCTGGGACTCGGCAGCCTGCAGATTATTTTGGATAAGGGGCAGCGGGAGGATTGGTTTGGTTCGGGGCTAATCCGCACATTCTTTGTGCTGGCAGTAGTTGGGCTGGTGTCCGCGATCGTGTGGGAATTGAAGGCGAAAGATCCCGTGGTGGATATCTCGATGTTGAAGAACCGGAATTTTGCGATTGCCACGATCGCGATGTTTTTCCTGGGTTTCGTTTTGTATGCCAGCACGGTGCTGATTCCGCAGATGCTGCAGCAGTTGATGGGCTACCCGGCGGAGCTGGCGGGGCTGGCGCTGTCGCCCGGCGGAGCGCTGATCATGGTGTGCATGCCGATTGTGGGCTTTCTGGTTTCACGAGTGGACACGCGCTACTTGATCACATTTGGCTGCACCATTTCCGCGGCGTCGCTGTTCGTGATGGCCGGCTGGAATCTGCAGCTCGATTTCAAGACGGCGGTGCTGGGACGCATGATGCAGGCGTTTGGGCTGGCGTTCCTGTTTATTCCGATCAACGTTGCGGCATTCGCGTATGTGCCGCGCGACAAAACGAATATGGGAACGGGGATCATCAATCTGGCGCGAAATGTCGGGGCGAGCGTGGGAATTGCGACGGTCACCACGATGCTGCAGAGAAGGTCGCAAGTTCATGAGTCGCGTCTAGTTGAGCGGATTAATTCGATGAATCCCTCGTATCAGAACATGATCAAGGGCACGACGGGAACATTGATGGCGCATGGAGCGAACGCGACGCAGGCAACCTCCCAGGCGCACAGCATGATCTACGGGGTGCTGGAGCGACAGGCGGCGATGCTGGCGTTTCTGGACAATTTCAAGATGCTGGGCGTCGTTTTTTTCGCGATTATTCCGATATTTTTCCTGATGAAACGTCCAAAGATGAGTGGGGGGAACGTACCAGTACACTGAAAAAGTAAAATTCTTGTAACCAAACGCAAGACAGCGACTCTACTGAAGTACCATGGGGGAGATATGGCAACGCAAGCGATCACTACAACGCAGTTCAGCGAGCAGAAGCTGATCCGCGCCGGTCAGCGCGGTGATGCCCAGGCGATCGAGACACTCTTTCGCCGGTACCAGCGCCAGCTGTTCCAGACGGCGCTGCGCGTCCTGGGGAACGCCGAAGACGCCGAGGACGCTCTGCAGGACGGGTTGCTGTCCGCCTACCGCAACCTGAAGCGGTTTGAGGGCCGCTCGCAGTTTTCGACGTGGCTCACACGGATCGTGATTAACGCGGCGCTGATGAAGCGGCGCAGCGCCAAGGCTCGCCCGGCTGTTTCGCTGGACGAGACGCAGCACGAAGACGAATTGCCGGCCTCGGAACGCTTCGCCGATGATGGGCCAAATCCGGAGCAGGTATACGCGGGCACGGAGATTCGCGAGATGATCAACGAGAATCTCGGGGAGCTTTCACCGCTGCTGCGCACCGCGTTCGTACTGCGCGAAGTGCACGGCTACTCGACGGGCGAGGCCGCCAAAAAACTCGGGGTCACAGAAAACACGTTGAAGGCGCGGTTGTGGCGCGCGCGGCACCAGCTTGCCGAGCGCCTGGGCGGGAGACTGCGGCGCATGAAGGACGATATGTCGTCCAGCGTGGGCAATGATGAGGCGTGCAGTTATTGCTGATCTCTGTTGAGTGAAACAACGAAGAGCGATTCCGCAGACTCCGTCCGGAATGACATAAGCAGAACCGAGACCCCACACGCAAAATCGGCGTTTGGGGCACCCGCTGAAAACCCAAGAAAAGAGAAAAGCAACTCGGTTGTCAGATGGAGCCGAGTATTTGTGGTGCCGGGCCGCCTTGGGAAGGCGGTCGCTACAAAACCGATGCGACCTTCGAAAGCCTGATTGAGAGCTGGATGGAGTTTCGATCCAGCTTCGCTCAGGCTTCTGTGTTCCAGGTCACTGAGAAGCGGAGCGCATGGCTCTACGCTCGAAGCACGTGGAGGTATCTCCCCATGAAACTCGGACTCAAGGTCCTTTTTCTGTTGGTGTTTTTGCTCGCCCTTGTGGTGCTGACGGCAGCTTCGTACCGAGGCGTGCAGGCCCAGTCCGCGAGCGAGAAATCCGTCCTGATGCCGGTCGGCAAACCAATCCAGATCAAGGCGCCGCTGGGCTTGCCGCCCGTTCCGATTCCGGCTGATAATCCGCCGACGGAGGAAACGATCGCGTTGGGACGACGGCTTTATTACGACCCGCTGCTTTCCGTGGACAGCACCATTTCCTGCGCGTCCTGCCACGCTCCACAATTTTCCTTTTCTGATCGCCGGCCGGTGTCTGCCGGAGTTGGGGGCCAGTTGGGCAAACGGCACGCACCCACGGTGATCAATTCCGCTTACAGCACGTTGCAATTCTGGGATGGGCGCGCTCCCAGCCTGGAAGAACAAGCGAAAGGGCCGATGGCGAATCCCGTGGAGATGGCGCACTCGCTGGACGGCGTGGTGAAACGTCTGCAGGCTGACGCGAAGTATCCGGCACTTTTCAAAGAGGCGTGGGGCACGGACCAGATCACCATCGATATGGTGGCGAAGTCCATCGCTTCCTTCGAACGCACGGTGATCGCCGGCGATTCACCGTTTGACAAGTTCTACTATGGCCGCGATTCCAAGGCACTTTCGCCGGAAGCCCAGCGTGGTTTACGCGTTTTCGTGAGCCCCAAGAAAGGGGATTGCGTGGTGTGCCATTCGATGGGCCAGGATTCCGCGCTGTTCACCGATAACAAATTTCACAACCTCGGGATCGGAGCGGACACGCGCGGGGAGTTGAACGACCTGGGCCGGTACAACGAGACGAAGATGGAAGCGGACAAAGGCTGCTTTAAAACGCCGAGCCTGAGGAATCTGGCGAATCGCGGGCCGTATATGCACGACGGCAGCTTCCCTACGGTTAAGGACACGCTGGCGCATTACATTGGCGGCGGCAATTGGAACCCGCATCTCGACAAAGAAATTCACTCGCTCGATGTGCTTACGTTTGATGAACGCGACGACCTGTTGCAGTTCCTCGATGCGTTGAACGGCAAGCTGCCTGACAATATCGGGCCACCAGCGGATCTTGTGGCGCCAGCCAAACCCCTGACTTCCGGGAACTAGGTGTCGTGAGGATCTTCACGGCGTCGCAACTGTTCCGGGAACGGCATTCCACACAAACCGTTCGCCAAACGACTGCAACGGAACCTCGCGGCCTATGGGAGTCTGTGCTGCCTGGGTTGACGTGGGGAGCCGCGTCTATGACGCCGAAATCCTTAGGCAGCATCTGGGGCCGCCCGCATTACCGGAAACCGAGCCACCAAAAAATCTGTCAACAGGGTAGCTGACGCGCGCGCGGACATTACCGAGCTGTCTTTCGCACAGGCCTTACAATCCGCCGCGTAATTGAGGTTCGCAACTTCGTGCTCTGTCTGCCCCATCGCGGGTATCGTTCCATGCGCTTTCCCCGATACCGCTAGCGGCGGGCGGCGCGATAGAGGCCCAGGACGCGGAGATCGCTGGTGGCGGCGCGGGCTTCCTGGAGGGCTTGCTGCAATTCTTCAAGGTGCTCGGACTCCACATCGACGTAGAACTGGTACTCAAACGGCTTACCGTGAATGGGGCGGCTTTCGATCTTCAGCAGATTCACACCGTGATTGGCAAAAGGTTCCAGGGAAGCGAGCAAGGCACCCGGTTGGTGCGCCAGGCGCATGGCGAGAGACATTTTGCGGGCGTCCGCAGCGCGATATTTTGTTGCCTCCGCGGGTGGCAGAAGCAGAACGAATCGCGTGAAATTCTCGGCGTTGTCTTGAATTCCTTCGCGAAGAATGATCGCACCGTAATGCCCGGCGGCGCGAAATCCGGCAATTGAGGCGGCAGATTTGTCTCCACGAGCCATCATTTCGCGGACGCTGCCCGCGGTGTCTTCGGCGGGCACGCGTTTCAATGCGGGATAGGTTTCGAAGAAATGTTCGCATTGCGCCAGCGCCATGGGGTGCGACGCCACGGAGCGAAGCTGCTCGAAGGTGGCGCCCGGACAGGCCATCAGATGGTGCTCAATGGGGAGAATGGTCTCGCCGCAAATCTCGAGCGGGCTATGGAGAAGCAGGTCGTAAACGCGAACGACCGAGCCGGCCAGGGTATTTTCCACGGGCAGGAGCAGGGCGTCGGCGGCAGCTTCGTCAATGGCGCGAAAGGTGGCGTCAAATGTGGCGCGGGGCACGGTGCGAATTTCTTGGCCCAACAATTGCACCGCCGCTGCTTCGCTGAAGGCGCCCGGCTCGCCTTGAAACGCTACCTGCATCGTCTTGAAACTCAGCTCACCCATGCGCTCAGATCCACCCTTGGCAAATTCTCCGCGCGGCCGCGACTCCGGCTATAATTTCTGCTCGGCCACAATTTTGGAGGCATCCGCATGATGACACAGAACCGACCGAAAACGGGCGACTACGCCATGTTCTACGGAAAGTATATTGCGCTGGTACCGGAAGGCGAGTTTCTGAAGATCTTGGAGACGCAGCTCCGCGACTGGCAGAGGTTGCTGGGAGATCTGAGCGAGGAGCATGCCGATTTCCGTTACGAGCCTGGGAAGTGGTCCATCAAAGAAATGCTTGGGCACGTGAGCGACAGCGAACGAATTTTCGCGTACCGGTTACTGCGCATCGCGCGTGGCGACCAGACGCCGCTGGCGGGGTTTGAGCAAGACGACTACGTGCGCACGGCGAATTCTTCAGCGCGAAAACGGAGCGATCTGCTGGAGGAATTTACCGCCGTGAGGCGGGCCACGATGGCGCTCGTGTCGTCGATGGATGATGCTGCGTGGGTTCGCCGCGGGGTTGCCAACCAGAAGGAAATATCAGCGACCGCACTGGCATTCGTGATCGCGGGGCACGAGCGGCATCACCAGTTGGTGCTGGAAGAGCGCTATCTTCCGAGGTTGTCGCGAGGCTAATGGCCCGCGACCGCGTGCGCCGCGGTGACGGCCGTTTCCCCGGGCTAGGCTGCACACAAAAGCAGTGCGGTTTCTGTAAAGACGCCGAGTCCGAGGAACGTTCGGGGCATGCTTGCGCGCACTACCAGCGGGACTTCATGTTCTCCCGGCACTCTTGTTGTTCGCATGGGCGCGAGTCCATGTCTCGATGATCTTCAGTTCCCGGCAAGTCTTCACCACGCAGAAAATCCAGATAGGAAAACACCGGCTGAAGTTGGGATTTTTGCAAGGGACTACCACAAACACAGATGGGGGCTCGAGCCTCCGCTTCGTCGAGGGTAACGAGAACGGCAGACCAGCCGCAGCCGGGATTCGCACAGTGCCAATGTTCACTGGTTTGTTTTGTCACAAGAACCTCCAGCTAATTAGGGGGTTGTTAGCCGCCGCAGTTAAGCAGGGGACGTCGGAAGACTGATTTATATCGGAACACGGCAGATAATTCAATAGTAAAATTAATACAGGGTAACAAAAGGGAGAGGGGGCGCGTTCCGATTTGGGAAATCAGAAGAGGGAGAGAGGCCGCCCCGTTTTGGCACGCGCGCGCACGCTTCAAGAAATCGCCTCTGAGTGAAGAGGAATGGCAGTGCTGGTCGCGTTGCGAACGATGGAGCAGCGGACGAGAGTTGGGACTAGTTGGGACTGGCGCTCGTTGCTGCTTAGTCGAGCCGCTGCTACAATTTCTGATTGCCGGGTAGCCTGTGGCTTCCGTATATCATCGCTGGTTCATGCCCGGCATCCCGTCGTTCCATACCCGCCGTGGGTTCTGCGTTCCAACTGTCCGGCGGAATCCGGCCTGGCGCCTGCAACCGGAATTTGGCCTCGGCACGAGGGAAAGGGAGAGTACGCGTGGCAAAATATGACGTGGCAATCATCGGAAGCGGTCCGGGTGGATACGTGGCCGCGATTCGCGCGGGGGAATTGGGGCTGAAAACGGTGGTGGTGGAGAAAGACCCGTTTTTGGGCGGCACCTGCCTGCACGTTGGGTGCATCCCCACCAAGGTGCTGCTGCACCACGCCGATGTTTACGATCATTTCAAAAACGGAGCGGAGCTGGGCTTCGAAGTATCGGGCCTGAAAATCAACTGGGCCAATATCCTGGCGCGCAAGAACAAGATCGTCACCAAGCACGCCAAGGGCATCGAATTTCTTTTCAAGAAGAACAAAGTGGAATGGATACAGGGCTGGGGAAAATACGATGGCCCGGGGCGCGTGGCGGTGGAAAAAGACGGCAAGCGCTCGATCATCGAGACGCGCGGCATTTTGATGGTCAGCGGATCGGAGGCGAAATCGCTTCCGGGGATCGAGCCGGACCACAAACAGATCCTGACCAACCGGTCGATCATTGAGCTTCCGGAAATACCAAAAACCCTGATCGTAATTGGCGCCGGCGCGGTGGGCGTGGAATTTGCGTCCATCTACAATTCGTTTGGGACGCAGGTGACGATTCTGGAAGCGTTGGCGCGCGTGGTGCCCGTGGAAGACGAAGAAATTTCCGCGGAGCTGGAGAAGACCTACAAGAAAAAGGGCATCAATGTGCAGACAGGGTGCACCGTCGAGAGCGTGAAGAAAGACGCCAAGGGCGTGACGGTTTCGTTTAAAGATAAGGATGGGAAGGCGCAGACGCTGCAGGGGGAAAAGCTGCTGCTGGCGGTGGGACGCAAACCCATGACGGAGAATTGCGGGCTGGAGAAATCGAAGGCCAGGCTGGAGCGCGGATTCGTGCAGGTGAATGAATACATGGAAACCGCGGAGCCCGGGCTGTTTGCCGTAGGCGATATCGTGGCGGGACTGCCGCAACTGGCGCACGCGGCGATGATGGAAGGGATCGTGGCAGTGACGCACATTGCGGGGAAACCAACGCAGCCGATCCTCAAAACGCGCATTCCGAACGCGACGTATTGCGAACCGCAGATCGGGTCGATCGGCCTGACGGAAAAGCAGGCGCGCGACGCCGGGTACAAATTGAAGACCGGGAAATTTCCGTTTGTGGGCAACAGCAAAGCCACCATCCTGGGAAATCATGGCGGGTTCATCAAAGTGGTGAGCGACGAAACACATGGCGAGGTACTGGGGATCCACATCATCGGGCCGTTCGCCACGGAAATCCTGTCGGAAGCGACGACGGTGCTGCAGCTGGAAGGCACCATCGATGACATGATGCACATGATGCACGCGCATCCCACGGTATGGGAGGGGCTGGGCGACGCGTTTGCGTCGGTGCGCGGATTGCAGATTAACGTGTGAAGAAGTTTTCAGTTATCAGTTGCAAAGTTCTCAGTAAGCAACAGCCGCGCCGGGCATTGGTGGCTAAAAACTGAAAAGCTACAACGCCGAACGCCTTTCTCCATGAATGCTTGCCTTATCGTCGACCTCGGGCTGATTTCTTACACCCACGGGTATGCCCTGCAGCAGCGTGTTGTGGCGGCGCGGAAGGCCGGCGCGATTGAGGATGTGCTGCTGCTGTGCGAGCATCCCCACGTAATTACCCTGGGACGCAACGGGAAGCGCGAGAACCTGCTTGCTTCCGAGCACGTGCTGAGGCAGAAAGGCGTGGAGTTCCACGCGACCAACCGCGGCGGCGACATCACCTATCACGGGCCCGGGCAAATCGTCGGGTATCCGATCCTGAATCTGACCCACAAGAGAACGGACGTGCACTGGTACGTGCGCACGCTGGAAGAAGCGATGATCCGCGCCAGCGCTGATTTCGGCGTGACAGCGTTTCGCATTCCCGGCAAGACCGGTATTTGGGTCGAAACCGAGAGCAACGGCTGCGCCAGCGAAGAAAAACTCGCGGCCATCGGAGTACACATCAGCCGCTGGGTGACTTCCCACGGGTTTGCTTACAATGTGGCGACTGATCTTCGCTATTTTGATCTGATCGTTCCTTGCGGCATTTCCGATCGCAAAGCTACCTCACTGGAAAAATTGCTTTCGCGCAGCGTTTCGCTTCCCGAAGCAAAGCCTCACCTCCTGGATCACCTGGCCGAGCTGTTTTCTCTGGCGCCGCGACGTTTGTCGCGCGAGGAGTTGCTTGCGCAACTGGCTCAGGTTGAGCAGCCCGCGCCTGGCACTTTGTAGGACCACAGCTTCCGAGCCACGATTGTCGCGAAGCTTGCTGCGGGCACGCTCCGCGGGCCGGTGATAGTGAACTGCTCGGGCCAGAACCTGCCATCTAAGAAGGATCGCGAGCAGATTGAGCGGTCCACCTGCCGGAAGTTGAAAGGAGCAAAAAGAATGGGCCTTGAGTTAGTTAGGCGCATTTCTGTTTTTGTTGATCTTGTCGCTGGTTGTGCGGTGTTCCTGTTTCTCGTGCTGCGCGACGGGCTGCGCGAGCTGCAACAATGCACCGTTAAGCTGCCCGGAGCGGTTCCCTTCTATTTGCGGTCGTTTCCCGTGGTTCTGTTTCTCTCCGCACTCTCGGCCGCAATAGGCACTTCGTTTGTTTGAGGCCGATTCCCAGTTCACCCCTGCCACAGGAAACAAGCAATCGCAGAGCCATGTGCCGGTTGGTTGTGGACGGTTCGGCTAGAGGATTTTACTTGACAACGGAGGAGTGCCAGCGGATAGTAAACCGTATGGTTAAGTATCCCGCCGAGCTCGATTCCACCTTTGGCGCGCTGGCTGACCCCACGCGTCGCGCGATTCTGGCCACTCTGATGCTCGGCCAGGCTTCCATCACGGAACTGGCCAAGCCGCACCGCATGTCCCTGCCTGCAGTTATGAAGCATGTGCGGATACTCGAAGAAGCCGGGCTTGTCTCGCAGAAGAAGATTGGACGGACGCGCAGGTGCCAACTCGCCGCGCAGCCATTGAAAGAAGCGGAACAATGGCTGTCGCAGTACCGGACTTTTTGGGAAGGGACTTTCGACTCACTCGAACGTTTTCTCAGCCAAGAGGAAAATAAGGAGGACAAGTGATGGCAACGCCGCAATCGCAACCGCAAAACTCGCTCCAGTTGAGGCGCACAATTCCCGAGCGCCGAGTCACGGGAACAGCACAACCACGGTTGGATGGGCTGCTTCGAGCAACTGCAGAATTATCTTGCGCAGGCGTGAGCGGAAGTATCGCTGACATCGAACACAGGGCTGAGGTTTGAGATCCTTCACCCGCAAAAGGCGCGGATTCAGGATGGCATGTCCGCAGCTAGCTA
>Ga0074045_10001776_pt1 | contig 20491 bp, 16 predicted proteins | sample BogForMeECP23OM2_FD_94442 | JGI IMG/M metagenome (GOLD analysis project Ga0074045, IMG submission 94442) | Bog forest soil microbial communities from Calvert Island, British Columbia, Canada - Bog Forest MetaG ECP23OM2 | ecosystem: Environmental > Terrestrial > Soil > Wetlands ...
CCACAAGCAAGATTGCTCGTCGAGAGCACAGTCGGTGGACATGGAGAGTTTTGATATCGTTAAACAGGCAAACGCGTGGGGAGCGCGCAGCGTGGTCGTCCGGGCGATTAGCGATACGGCCGAGGAAGATCTTCCGATCAACTTTAATCTCACACTCTCCAAGAAAAACCAGATTAGTCTGATGAAAGTGATGCGTGAATTGACGAAGAACCCCATGGCACTACCAGCGTTGCTGCGATTTGGGAAACAAAGCCGGCATGCCGCCCAACGTTTGGCGAGTTTTCTGGATGGGTATGTGCTGAGCCTGGCCGCCAAAGGCGAGATGAGTTTGTCTAAAGAGGTTGGAACACGATGAGTGGCACCGGGACAATGCCGGAGGAAATGCGGACCTTGGGACCGATACCGAAGACGATGCGGGCGGGCGTGTATCGGGAGAAGGGCCTGGTACGGGTGGAGGAAGTGCCGGTGCCGGAGGTGGGCGACGGGGAAGTTCTCATCAAGGTGGCGGCATGTGGGATCTGCGGGACAGATATTAAGAAAATTTTTCAAAGGTACGTGGAGCCACCGCAGATACTGGGACACGAGCTGGCCGGGACGGTGGTCGCGGTCGGACGCGGCGTGACGAAGTGGAACCTGGGCGACCGGGTGATGAGCTTCCACCATATTCCCTGCGGTGAATGTTTTTACTGCAAGAACCGGCTATTTTCGCAGTGCAAGCAATACAAGACCACGGGATTGACCGGTGGGTTTACGCCCAATGGCGGCGGATTCGGGGAGTACGTGAAGGCGATGCCGTGGGTGGCAGAGCGGGGCATCGTGGCGCTTCCGGACAATGTAAGCTATGAGGAAGCCACTTTCATCGAGCCGATCAACACGATCGTGAAGGCGGTACAGAAGGCTCGCGCAGCGGCAGGTGAAACCGTGCTGGTTGTGGGATGTGGCCCCATCGGCCTACAGTTATTGATGGTGACCAAAACGGTGGGTGCGCGCATCTATACCAGTGACCCCATGGCCACCCGGCGGGCGAAGAGTTTGAAGTTGGGAGCGGTAGAGTCATTTGACCCCATAAGTGGTAAGCTGGTGGCAGAAGTGCGGACCCGGACGGGGGGTCGTGGGGCAGATGTGGTTCTGGTCGCAGTGGCGCATCCAGCGGTGGTGGTGGAAGCGTTGGCGGCGGCAAGACCAGGGGGACGAGTCCTGTTATTCGCTGCGAACGACCCAGTGACAAAGATCGAGTTTCCAGCGGCTGCGGTTGGGATTGACGAGAAGGAAATCCTGGGCAGCTACAGTGCGGCTGTAGACATCCAAGAAACTGCAGCGGCCCTGGTGCTGGAGAAGAAACTGCCGGTAATGGAGATTGTCACACACCGGTTCCCATTGGCTAGAATCCAAGAAGGGTTGGAACTGGCCAACAGGCCCACGCAAGACTCATTGAAGATTCTGATAACGCACTCATGAGAGCAGCGTCCACGAAAAAGACGGAAACCGGGCTGGAAGAAATTCTGGCTCCAGTGCGCATAACGGTGCCATCAAGAATGACGGCTGCCGTGTTGTATGGCAGCGAGGATTTGAGAATCGAACAGATCGAGGTGCCGGCGCTGGCGGCGGACGAGGTTCTTCTGCGCGTGCGGCTGGCGCTGACGGACGGGACAGATTTGAAGGTGTGGAAGCGCGGTTACCACGCCAAAATGATTCAGCCTCCAGCGGTATTTGGGCACGAAGTTGTCGGCGAGATTGTGGCCATGGGGAAGCGCGTGGACGCGAGATGGCGTCTGGGCACGCGCGTGATTGCCGCCAACTCGGCACCGTGCTTCCGGTGTTATCACTGCCGGCGCGGCCAGGAAAACCTTTGCGACGACCTGCTGTTCAATAATGGCGCCTACGCGGAGTACATGAGAATCCCGGGACGGATTGTCCGGGAGAACATGTTGGAAGTGCCGCACTCCGTGGATGATCACAGCGCGGCGTTTGTGGAGCCACTGGCGTGCGTGCTGCGCGGAATTCATGAGATGGAAGTGCGAACGGGTGATACCGCCGCCGTGATTGGGTGTGGCCCGATCGGCTTGAAGTATGTCCGCATGCTCTCGCGCCGTGGAGTGCGTGTGATTGCGCTGGCCCGGCGAGAGGCGCCACTGGCGGTAGCGCGGAAACTGGGCGCGGCGGTTACGATTAATGTGACGGAAATACCCGATGTGGTCGCGGCGGTGAGAGATTTGACGGAAGAGCGGCGCGGACCCGATTCGGTGGTAGAAGCGGCAGGGAATCCGGCAACGTGGCAGCAAGCGTTGAAGATGGTGCGCCGCGGCGGCGTAGTGAACTTCTTCAGCGGGTTACCGTCCGGAACACGTGTGGAGATCGAGCCTGCGGCGATTCATTATTCCGAGATCAAGATGATTTCCCCGTTCCATCACACGCCGCGATTTATTCGCGAGGCGCTGGAGGCGGTGCGCCGCGGAGACGTCTCCGCCGAAGAATTTGTGACCGAAGAGATTCGATTGGAAGATCTGCCGCAGGCGTTCGAGCGCATGAAAGTGCGAAGCGGAGAGATCAAGCTGGCCGTGCGGCCGTAAGAACGTGGTTCGTGGCCTGTGATTTGTGACTCGTGAAAGCCGAACCTTCTGACGGTCAAGTCCAAAGCAAAGAACAGGAAACTCGTTCACTCATGCTGCGCCCGGGCGAGCTATCGCTAATGGAGAAATTGCCGGCGAACGGATGTGCTCCGGACGAGGCGCAGCGGTACACGAAATGGTTGGCAACGCATCACTACGAAAACTTTAATGTGGTGTCCTGGCTGCTGCCGAAGGAACTCCATCAGCATTTCTACAACGTGTATGCCTATTGCCGTTGGGCCGATGATTTAGGCGACGAAATACCTTCCAAGGACCGTGCGCTAGAGTTGCTGGGGTCGTGGGAAACGGAACTGGATGCGTGCTATGAGGGCAGGCCGTCGCATCCGGTGTTCGTGGCGCTGCGCGAGACGGTGGTGGCAAAGGATGTGCCGAAGCAGCCATTTGCGGATTTGCTGAAAGCCTTCAGGCAGGACCAAGTGGTGAAACGGTACCCGACGTGGAACGCGGTGCTGGACTATTGCGTGTATTCGGCTAATCCCGTTGGCCGTTTGGTTTTGTATCTCTGCGGATATCGGGACGAAGAACGGCAGAGACTTTCCGACGCGACATGTACAGCGCTGCAATTGGCGAATTTTTGGCAGGACGTTTCGCGCGACCTGGAGAAGGGGAGAATCTATATTCCGCTGGATCGCGCGGCAGCCCATGGGCTCAGTGAGCAGGAAATCGTCGAGAAGAAGTTTGATCCGCGCTACGTGGCCCTGATGAAGGAATTGATCGAGTACACACGCGGACTCTTCTGGAAGGGCATGCCTCTTTCGAAGATGGTGGAAGGCAAACTGAGCGTGGATTTGGCGATGTTCAGCCGCGGCGGGATGGCTGTTCTAGACGCGATCGAATCGATGGGGTATGACACGCTGAATCGCCGGCCGGCGGTGAGTAAAGCCAAGCAGGTCAGGCTGCTCGGGCGAACGCTAATCACCTATGTGTTTGCGGGAGCGCCAACACCAATCGATGAGGCCAGTCAAACCAGGGGCGAAGATGCGAGGCCGTTGATGCGGGGTGCGGCCGAGTCTTATGCCGAGTGCCATCGTTTAGCGAAAGAGTCGCACAGTAATTTTTATCCGGCGTTCTTTCTGCTGCCAAAGCCGAAACGGGACGGAATCGTTGCGCTGTATGCGTTCATGCGCCTTATCGACGACGTATCCGATGAAGGCGCAGACCTGGGGGTAAAGCAGCGTGGTTTGGCAAAATGGCGCGCGGCGCTGGATCAGGCAATTACCAAGCAGGAGCAGGTGGTGGATGGCTCGGCGGCGGTTGCGTCGCCCTTTACCGGATTGAAGGGTGCCACCGATATCCTGCCCGCTTTGGTCGACACGATCGAACGGTACAAGATGCCCGCGCGGTATTTGCACGATCTGATTTCCGGGGCGGAGATGGACCTGACGATTCAAACGTATCCGTCCTTCGAGCGCCTGAAGGAGTATTGCTATCGTGTGGCCGGCACTGTGGGATTGACGTGCACGCACATTTTTGGTTTTCACGATTTTCGGGCGCTGGAGATGGCGGAAAAATTGGGACTGGCATTCCAGTTGACGAACATCATACGCGACGTGCAGGAAGACTACCGGCTTGGACGTGTTTATCTGCCGGAAGAAGATATGGCGCACTACCGGGTGACACAGGAAGATCTAGGTCGGAACGAAGCGAGCCTGGGTGTGAGGGAATTACTGAGGTTTGAGGCGGACCGCGCGTGGAAGTTGTACGAAGAGGGCGCGCCGTTGCTCGGCATGATCGATGAAGACAGCCGCGCAACTTTGTGGCTGTTGGCGCACACCTATAGTTCTTTGTTGGCGCGAATTGAGTCTGTAGACTTTGCCGTTTTCGGCAGCCGGGTGCGGCTCACGAAGGCGGAAAAGCTGAAACTGGTGGCCAAGGCGCGGTTCGGGCGCCACACGAAAGAGAATATTCTTGCCAAACGTGATCGTGATCGGCGGCGGGCTAGCGGGGCTGTCAGCGGGCGTATCGCTGGCTGAAGCAGGGTGGCGTGTGCGCTTGTTCGAGCAGCGGCCCTTTCTAGGCGGCCGGGCAACTTCTTATGTGTTGCCGGATGGTGAGCACGTCGATAATTGCCAGCACGTGACGCTGGGCTGCTGCACGAATCTGGAAGATTTCTACAGGCGCGTAGGAGCGCAGGACAAAATCAAGTATTTTGACCGGCTGCTATTTCAGGACCCACAAGGACGTACCGGAATTATGCAGGCCGGGTTGCTGCCAGCGCCGCTGCACATGACCGGGTCGTTTTTGGCGTTTGCGCCTCTCACCCATGCGGACAAGAGAAGTATCGCAAGCGCCTTGTTGGATATTTTGCGGGGCAGGGGACATACAGAGGATTTAGAGACTCCCGGCGGCATCTCGATGTTGGAGTGGCTGCGGAAGAGGAAGCAAACTCCAGGTGCGATTGAACGATTCTGGCGAGTTGTGCTGGTGAGCGCGCTGGATGAAGAACTGGAGCGAACGGACGCGCGGTTTGGCGTGGATGTATTTTGGAAGGGTTTTCTTTCGAACCGGACTGGTTATCGAATGGGGGTTCCGGCGGTGCCGCTGGCAGAGTTGTATGATGGCTGCAAAGCAGAGATTGAGCGTCGCGGCGGGGAAGTGAGTCTCAGGATGCCCGTGCGTGCGATTCACTACCACGATGGTGGCGTGACGGATGTTGAATTTGACGGTGGCCGACAAGAGTCTGCCGACGCATATGTATTTGCGGTGCCACACGAAATCTTGACAAATTTGTTACCGGAAGGAGTCAAACAGAAGGAACCTTTGCTGGCACAGTTGGGAAACATAAAAGTGTCGCCAATTACGGGAGTGCATTTCTGGTTTGACCGGGAAGTCATGACGGAACCATTTGTGACTTTGCTGGACACCACGACGCAATGGATCTTCAATAAGACCGCGTTGTATGGGGGGCGGAACGGAAGTGGGAAAGAAAAGGGTCAATATCTGCAATTGGTTATCAGTGCATCGTATGACCTGCTGCAGAAGCCGCGCCAAGAGATCATTGATCTGTGCCTGAAGGAGATTCGTCAGGCGCTCCCGGCGGCGCGGGACGCCAATCTGCTGAAGGCAACGGTGATAAAGGAGGCGGCGGCTACATTTTCGCCGCAACCCGGAGTGGACCAATGGCGTCCAAAACAAGAGACCCAAGTGAAAGGCATGTTTCTTGCAGGAGATTGGACCAATACCGGTTGGCCAGCCACGATGGAAGGTGCGGTAAGAAGCGGGTATCTGGCGGCTGAAGCGGTGCTTCGGGTGGCGGGCACACCCAAAACGATTCGAAAACCTGATCTTCCGCCTGACGGGTTGGTGAGGATGTTCTTTAAGACGAAGGAGAATTAGGCAAATCGAGGGTCAATGAGAAGATTTGCCGTTCTTGTAGCGTAAGTTCTTCGCCGCTGCGGTCCAATTCTAAGTAGAAGGCCTGATTAGCCTCGAGGAATTGACGGTAGGCGGTCTCGGAATCCCAGAAGTCGATGGTGAAGTAATAGAGAGGGCGGGCGGGATCCCGCCGGAGTTGAGTTCCCCGAAAATGGGGATCGCGTTGGAAGAGCTGAACCCAGGCGCCCTCGGGCCCATAGGCTCTTTGAAAGCGTTCTTCACTTCCCGGCTTGACTTCGAACTCCCAGAGGATTACAAACATAGATGTCCCATCTTCTGCTCTCGCTAAGCAGCATTCCAGAATAACTTCAAAGGGGAAGACTGGTGTGCTGGGCGTTTGAAGCGTTCCGATTGGATACATCTCGGGAAAAGACATTTTTTAAAGCAGTCGTGTAGGTAGTAGTTACAGTCCGGTGCGGCTGACGGACGGAGGCGTTTGTGGATCGCAAGTACGGTCACCGCGGCTATCGTGATGCCGAAAAGCAGGAAAAGCACGAAAAAAGAGACAGAGATCGCAAGCCGCCGCAGGGCGGACCTCGCGGGGCGACGGACCATCTCGGTCCACGCACACCGAGGATGGTGGGGACGGTAACGCGCGCGCGATGTTCGAATTGCGGCGCAGTCCTCGTGGCGGGGTTCGATCCCGGCGGGAAATGTCCAAAATGCAATTTCGAGTTGCATTGTTGTAAGCAGTGCCGTTATTTCGACAGTGGCGCCCAATTTGAGTGTACACAGCCGATCCCGGCAAGAATTTCTCCGAAAGACACCAAGAACGAGTGCACGTTTTACGAATTTCGTACGACGGTCGAGAAAGATACGGCGCCCACCTCTTACATGCAACCTGCCCAAGTTCCCGCCGAAGCGCCCACTCCCTCCCGTCCGCTGGATGCCCGGCAGGCCTTCGAGAATCTCTTCAAGAAGTAGAATCCTTCTTTTTGTTTTCCGCCGGCGAGCCCATAGGGAAAAGTGTGGGTTCGGCGGGCATTTCGTTGGCGATCTGCTCCAGTTGAGGATAGTGTTGCCGCAGGGGTTCCGGCACCTTCACCTTGGTTCCTTTCAGAATGCTGAGAAGTTGCAGCGCGTTGACGGCTGCTTTGCCCTGGTAGTGATTGTTGGTGATGACAAAGGTGTCGCGGGTGCGTTCGCGGATGGCGCGGATGCGCGCGACCCAGGGATTGAGTTCTTCCGCGGAGTAGAGATAGTTGTAACGCTCGTGTGTAGGACTGGAGGGATCGTCGCTGAACCAGGTGTCGTAGCGGCGACCATGCAAACGGACATAGCCGATCTGGGAAGTCGTGTCCGCAGCGGGCTCCAATGAACGGCCGATGATGGGTTGGTCGATGTTGCAGAAGCCTGCCTGATGATCGCGGAGGAATGCGAGGGTATCGGGAACCTGCCAGGACGAGTGGCGCAACTCGACAACCAGGGGGTAGTCTGCAAAGCGAGTAAGCACAGCGCTGAGATAGCCGACTGTCTCCGTTGTGCGATGAAAGGAAAAAGGAAATTGCAGCAGGACCGCGCCCAGCTTGTCTGCTTTTCGGAGCACTTCAAATCCGGCGCGGACCGCGCGCTCGTCTTCCGTGGTAGCTGATGGATCGTGGGTGAACTTTTGCCAGAGCTTCGCTGTGAATAGGAAAGAAGGATTGGCGGCTACTTTCTCAATCCAGAGTGCTGCGTGGTCGGGGCGCAAAGGTTGGTAGAAGGAAGTGTTGATTTCGATGGTGTCGAAGAACTCGGCGAGAAACGCTGCCTCATGGAAACCTTTAGGGCGGCGTGCCGGATAGACATAACCTGCCCAATCGGCGTAGGACCAACCGGCGGGACCGATGCGGAGTTGCTTTGGAGGACGAGCTTTGGAGGCGGTGGGCTTTTTCATCAAAGGCGCAGGCTGCTTGAAGAAGCCGGCTAGCAGGTGAAAGTAGACTAAGGACTCCTACAGCTACTGTCAACGCTCGGCAGCATTGCGCGGTGTTTGCCGGAGTGTTAGGCTGAAGTCGTCATGCGGTGCAGAAGATCCACTGCGTCGCGTTCCTGCCTAAATTCGTATCAAACCTACAGGTGCAACCATGAACGTTTCAATCAGCTACAAGCACGTAGATTCACAACAAGCTGTGGCGTTGGAGGTTACTCATCGGTTGGATAAACTGGGTCGTTTGCTGAAAAGCTATGAACCGGACTTGGTGCAGCTCAAAGGTGTATTTTCGAAGAACCAGAGGACGGACGAGCAATCTCTGGCGTTGACACTATCGCTGCCAACGGGAACCTTGCGGGCCACGGGCGACGGAAAAAATGTTCTGGCGGGCTGCAAGAAAGCCTTCAGCGAACTGGAATTGCAGATCAAGAAGCATCAGTCGTTGCTGCGCCGCGAGCATGAATGGAAGCGTAAACGGCCGGTTCGCGCTTAGCTTGGTGAAAATCAGATCAGCGTTTCGATATTTTGCGTAAACGGCAAGTTCGACGGAGTTCTCGCTCCCAAGTAGACGCCGCTGCTACTGGGCGAGTTTTGGAAATTTCCTGTAGAATAAGAGTTTGTGTTTTAGGGGCGTAGCTCAGTGGTAGAGCAGCGGCCTTTTAAGCCGAAGGTCGTGGGTTCGATCCCCACCGCCCCTACCAACACTCAACCTGATTTCGCACGACAACCATCACTCCCCTGGGTCCGTCAGAGACGGAACTCTCCGTCTGTCCCTGTCGCCTCGCGTGATCGTCCCCAGCTCGATTCCGCAAGCAAGTAATCAACTGAGTTCCCGGCCAAGGCAGTGGAGACCGGAAGGTTCTTCCGCATCCCACGAGTGCTACACATTGTGGACCTTGTGTTACGCTAACCGCAACCAGTGGAAAGCGAGATGATGCCTATGGGCGATTTGAGCCGCATTGGAGTTTCGATCAATACGGATTTATTGAACCGCTTTGATTCCTTCATATCCGACCAGGGTTACGAAAATCGTTCCGAGGCGTTTCGCGATTTGATTCGTGACCGCCTGGTCAGTTCCGTGGTCATTGCCGCGAATGCATTCGTGGTGGGAACCGTCACGCTAATTTACGATCACCACACACGGCTTTTGCCCGAGAAACTCACGGATATCCAGCATGAACACCACGAACTCATCATTTCCACTTTACACGCCCACCTTGACCACGAAAGTTGCCTGGAGGTAATCGTGCTTCGCGGGAAGTCCGGGGATGTCCAAAAGCTGGCAGACCGGCTCATCAGCACCAAAGGAGTTCAACATGGGCGCCTGGTGATGAGCTCGCCGGAAACCGTTTCGCGCCATTCCAAGTAAAATTCTCACGTTGGTTTTTTGCCCCTAGTGGTTCTCCCGTGCGGTCACACCCATTGAGCGTATCGGAGGTTTGCCGGACGTAGCGCTGCCGATATGGGTGCAAACTGATTATGGACGAACAAAAAAACGACTGGAGAAAGTTTTCTCCAGTATTCGCACAGGTATGAACATAAGATCTGCGGCAGAAGTCGCACTGGCTATTCGAAGCGGAATTGTAACCCGAATCGCACCTGGAACGGTTCGGCGGGATGGAAGACGTTTGTGAATGCCGGCCCTGCTATTGGCGTTATTCGGGAGACATAGGCGTAGGTAATGTCGTCATTGCGGCGATTCGTCAAATTCAAAATATCCGCCGATATACGCCATTGCTTATTAAATTGATAACCGGCCCCCGCGTTGAGCAATAACGTAGACGCTGAGCGATTTACTCCGTCGGACGTCAAATCGCGCGGGCCAAAGTAGCGCAAGCGGATAGTCGCCGTAAAACCTTTGTAATCGTGCAGTGTGATGCCCGATGCAATCACCACCCTAACCGCTTCGGGAACGAGCTTGCCACCCGGACCTTGCACCGGATACGGGGCACCGGCCACGTTGGTATATGCCGCATCATCTGGGTCTATTTCGGTAAATTGGGCGCGGGAGTCCGCCATGTCTAAATCAAAAACCAAATGTTGCGTTGGCATGTAGTAGTTCGCCCATTCTACGCCATAGCGGTTGCTCGGCGATGTTGAAGGAATCGTGGCTCCGGTGTCGCCGTCCTGCTGCAGTTCGGATTGACTGTGTAGATACCAGAGCGAAACTGTGCTTTGCAGATGTGGGACGACCGCGGTGCGCACACCGAATTCCCCGCCTTTGGTTTCGACGAGGGGGGGGATTCGGGTGCAGGGCGTTGGGAAAGGATAGTCGGGCGAAATCGGTTCAATCCTTTGCGTTGCGCCGCGCGCGTCGTTGCTGTGAAAACTGAATCCACCCTGTACATAGAACTCAGTCTTGGACCACGGGCCGAAAATCAAACTTCCCTTTGGGCTGGGCAGGAACTTAGTGGCCGTGCCGGAATTGAGCTTCGCAAAGTTGACCACCGGAGTGCCAGGCAATTCGGTGGCGACGTAAGGTGGAGTCAGGCTGGTGACGTTATATATTGCGTCGTCGCCGCGGACGGCCAGGATCGATCGGAGTTTTTCCGCCCACTGGATTTTATTTTCTACATAAAAACCGACCATCGTGTCGGTAAATTTATTCAAATCCGTGTCCGCGGGCAAGGTCGGATAATTTCCGTTGATGGTTCCGTCGGGGTCGCAGAGGGGGATGGGGTTGGTATAGCAGGCGACGATATCTAGCTTGTCCGTGCGCACACGATCTTCCGTCCGGTAAAGGCCGTTGTGGACCCAATCGTTGCGGACCTGCAGGCCGAACGTATTTTCCACCTTGTGGCCAAACCATTCGCTGAAAATCGCGTGGTGTGCGTCCAGACCAGCCACCCAGCGCCTGTCCTGCTGTTCGAACTGATCACCCTTATTGGGGTCATTCAGGTAGTACGTGAAATCGGAGAACAAATTGAGATCGTAATAAAAGCCGTAGGCCGTGATTTTCGTTTCGGAATTTGCATCCAGGCGATGCCATTCTCCCTGCAAACTGTAACGCTGTGACTCGCCGCCGTCCGTCGGGTTCAGCGCGCCGAAGTAACCAACGAGGGGAATGGCGTCAACGGGGATTTGATCGCTCGAGTGCCAGGTTCCACGGTAAGCGCGGGCCGTGATGCTGAAACCGTTGGCGTCTGCGCCCTGGCTATAGGCTATAAGGCCGTTGAATTTGTAATAGTTGTCCGGATGCGTCCAGGGGCCGTCCTCGTGATAGGCTTCTCCACCGTAAAGCAGATGGCCGGAGCCGAGCTTTTGCGATACTCCGAAAACGAACCGCCCAAAGCCATACATCCCGCCTTCCACCAGGAAGAAGTTCTGGGGCAGCGTCTTGAAGTATTCCACATGGGCCGATCCAGCTGAGCCATAGTTGCCGACATCAGCGTAATAAGGGCCTTTCTCGAAATTCACCCGCTGCACAAACTCCGGGATGACGGTGTTCATGTCCGAGTAACCCTCGCCATGTGCGTGCGACGGCAGGTTAAGCGGCATATCGTCGATGAAAATGGCGAAATCTGTGCCGTGGTCAAGATTGAAGCCGCGAAGAAAATATTGGTTGGCCTTGCCGCCGCCGGCGTGCTGAGTGATGATGAGGCCGGGAAGCGCCTCCAAAATTTCTCCCGAACGAAGAATCGGGCGATCTTGGATTTCCGTTGCGCCCACCGTTCCCTGGGTGGCGGAATTGGCGATGCCGACAAGGTCGTCCTCCCGGCCCTGCACGTTTATGGTGGTGCTCACGGCGCTCACAGCTAGAGAGATGCGTAACGGGGCAGGTTCCCCGGTGGTCCCTATGGTGACTGGCATTTCTTTGCTTTCAAAACCGGGATTCGATACGACGAGTCGATAATTGCCTGCCGGGAGCCCAGAAATAATGAAGGAGCCGTTCGCGTCCGACTGGGCCGTTATTTGTACCGTACCGTTCGCGCTTCGAACCTGCACGGTAGCCCTGGCAATCGCCGCGCCAGACGTGTCAACGACAGTTCCGGATAGCTGGGTGATTCCTTGGGCAAATACAAGGCCGGGAACAAGAAGCATTAAGAACAGCACGCATTTCCATGTCATTGCACCAACACCCTTCTGCGGACGCAAAGTGCAACCGGATTCAAAAGCTGATCCGGAAGGCCCCTGCGAACCGAGGAAGACAAATTCGGCGCAGCGGGAAACTAGCATCGACGTTACGGGAGGATTTTTACATGAGTAGCACGAAAATAAAAGAGGTATGCCGATAAAAATTACAAACCGCATGCTTCAGGATTTGCGCCCTATTTTATGTGCGCGACCACGTAGACTTAGCGCAGCACCAACTGGCCCGTGCGAATAACCGTCTGAAAAGAGCATCTCTCCTTTGGCCCGACTGCTGCACATTGTAAACAGGAGCCCGCGAGGACTATTCTGAACCGTTAAAGTCAAATCACCTGCGGAATGCCGTGTCGAGGGGTAGTGCCATGAATGAGACCGCGAGGACCACCGTGCGCCCGCGCCGCAGCGTGCTTTTCATGCCGGGCTCGAATGCCCGTGCCCTCGACAAGGCCCGCGCTTTGCCAGCCGACGGTTTGATCTTCGATCTTGAGGACGCGGTGGCGCCGGACGCGAAGACAATGGCGCGCGAGCAGATCGCCGCGGCGTTGAAGTTGGGCGGATATGGCGGACGCGAACTCATTGTGCGCATCAACGGGCTCGGCACGCCGTGGGGTTTCGACGATCTCGCCATGATGGCCAAGTCTACGGCGCACGCGATTTTAATCCCAAAGGTGGAGAGTGCGCAGATGGTGCAGGAGGTCGACAAACGCCTCGCCGACGCTTCCGCGCCCGCTTCGCTGTCGATATGGTGTACGATGGAGACTCCGCTTGGCATACTCCACGCCGAAGAAATTGCGGCAAGCTCCAGGCGCATCGAGTGCCTCGTAATGGGGACCTCCGATCTCACCAACGATCTTCACGCAGCACATACTCGCGAGCGTCTGCCGATGCTCACGAGCCTTGGGCTTTGCTTGCTCGCCGCACGTGCCTTCGCGCTCGGGATCCTGGACGGAGTGTATCTCGACCTCGCCGACGACGATGGCTTCGCGCATTCCTGCGTGCAAGGGAAAGAACTCGGCTTCGATGGCAAGACGCTCATCCATCCCAAGACAATCGCCAAAGCAAACGAGGTCTTCACCCCCTCGCCCGATGAAGTCGCCTGGTCTCGCAAACTCATCGCGGCTCACGCGGACGCATCACGAGCCGGCAAAGGCATCACCGTGGTCGATGGCAAACTGATCGAGAATCTTCACGTGGAAAATGCGAAGCGGCTCGTCGCGCTTGCCGATGCAATCAAGGCGCTCCAGGGGATGGAGCTATCGTAGCGACAGCGGTGTTGCGCACACCACTGTGGCCGTTAGCACCGCGGCCTCCTTCACACGGCGTTATGATGCGGCTGTTTTCGAGCCCAAAAAGGAAATTACACATCTATGAAAATCGAATCTGACGACCGAAATAGAGGCTTGGAAGCACTGGGCCTCGGCAATCTCGGCAGCATCCACTGGAACCTGCCCTCACCCGCGCTTTGCGAAGAAGCCATCCGGCGTTATGAGGGCACACTCAGCCACCTGGGGCCGCTGGTGGTTCGCACCGGCCATTACACCGGACGGCTGCCAAAGGACAAGTTTTTTGTGCGTGAGCCGTCCAGCGAGAAAAAGATTTGGTGGGGCAAGATCAATCGCCCGATTGAACAGGCAAAGTTTGAAGTGCTCAAGCATCGTCTGTGTGCTTATCTTCAGGGCAAGGACATCTTTATCGATAGCTGCTACGCGGGCGCCGATGAACGCTACCGCGTGCCGGTGCGCGTGATTTGCGAGCAGGCCTGGCACGCGCTCTTCGCACGCAACATGTTCATCCGCGAACTCGACCCGGAAAAACTGGCGGCGCACCAGCCGGAGTTCACCGTTATTCACGCGCCCAATTTCCGTGCCGACCCGGAGGTTGACGGCACGAATTCCGACGCCTTCGTGGTGCTGCATTTCGGCAAGAAGTTGATTCTCATCGGTGGCACGGCCTACGCGGGCGAAATCAAGAAATCCATTTTCACGGTGATGAATTATCTGCTGCCGCAACGCCAGGTGCTGGCGATGCACTGCTCGGCAAATTATGGCAAGGACGAGAACGACGTGGCTATCTTCTTCGGTTTGTCCGGCACGGGCAAAACCTCGCTGTCGGCCGATCCCAACCGCACGTTGATTGGCGACGATGAACACGGCTGGAGCGATAACGGCGTGTTCAATTTCGAAGGCGGCTGCTATGCGAAGGTCATCCGGCTCTCGCGCGAAGGCGAACCGGAGATTTACGAAACCACCCGGCGGTTCGGGACCATCCTCGAAAACGTGGCGATCGACACTGTCACGCGCCACGTGAACCTTGATGACGCCTCATTGGCCGAAAATACGCGCGCGGCCTATCCCATCACGCATATTCCGAACATGACCCCGAAAGGCGTCGGCGGCCATCCCAAAAACATCATCATGCTGACGTGCGACGCCTTCGGCGTGTTGCCGCCCATCGCGCGCCTCACGGAGCCGCAGGCGACGTATCATTTCCTGTCCGGCTACACCGCCAAAATCGCCGGCACGGAAGCGGGCGTGACCGAGCCGCAGGCGACGTTCAGCCCCTGCTTCGGCGCGCCGTTCATGGCGCTGCCGCCGCGTACCTACGCGCAATTGCTGGGCGAAAAAATCGCCCAGCACAACGTGGACGTCTGGCTGATCAACACCGGCTGGAGTGGCGGACCCTATGGCCAGGGCCAGCGCATGAAAATCGCGCTGACTCGCGCACTGGTAAAGGCCGTGTTGTCCGGTGCCTTGAAAAATGTCGCGACCCAAGCCGACCCGATCTTTGGATTGAACATCCCGCTTTCATGCCCTGATGTGCCGGCAGAAGTGCTGGAGCCGCGCAAGACGTGGAAGGACGCTTCCGCCTACGACCAAAAAGCGCGTCAGTTGGCGGCCATGTTTGACAAGAACTTCCAGGAGAACCTCGCCGACGCACCCAGATGAATGCGAAGCGGGGAAGTTATGGCCACAGCAATACAGTCGGTCCATATACAAGAATTGGGCATGATCGCCGCCCCAGAAATACCTGAGCGGAGTTGGCTCGGACACGTGAGGAGGCAATAGCCGATGACAATCGCCAAACGAGTGGCAATCAATACCGGAGGTGGTGATGCGCCCGGCCTGAACGCAGTCATTCATGGTGCGGTATATGCAGCGCGTGGTTTGGGCTGGCAAATCTTCGGTATTCGCGACGGCTACGACGGATTCCTGGAACCGCAGAACTATCCTGACGGTGGACTGATCGAACTCAGGCGTTCGGCGGTGCGCGAAATCTCTCACCTGGGCGGAACGATCCTGGGCACAACCAACCGAGGCGACCCGTTCTGCCGCCCTACGAGACAGCCGGATGGCACCATCAAAGAACTCGATCGTTCCGACGAACTCATCGATTGCTTTCGGAAGAACAACCTCGATACGCTCATCGCCGTCGGAGGGGACGGCAGCCTTAGCCTCGCACGCAAGCTGCAAGAGAAGGGCCTGCGCGTTATCGGTGTTCCGAAAACTATCGACAACGATCTTGAATCGACGGTCCTTACATTCGGGTTCAATACCGCCGTTTCATTTGCCACGGAATGTATTGACCGGCTCCACAGCACAGCTTTGTCTCATCAACGAGTCATCGTCGTTGAAGTCATGGGGCGCTACGTGGGCTGGATTGCGCTCCACTCCGGTTTAGCTGGACGAGCGGATACCATTCTTATTCCAGAGATCCCCTATGAAATCGATAAAGTCGCAGCACACCTTCTCCGAAAGCACCGGGAGGGCAAACCGTATTCGATTGTGGTGGTCGCGGAAGGAGCTAAACCGGTAGGCGGCGGTGTAACTGTCAGAAGTCGCGAAGCCGGCAGAGCCGACCGACTAGGGGGCATCGGCGAGACCATCGCCGCGCAGCTTCAGGAACTGACTGGCAAGGAGAGCCGATGCGTGGTTCTGGGTCACCTGTTGCGTGGCGGATCGCCCACGCCGATTGATCGTATCCTGGGAGTTACCTTCGGCGCCGCTGCCATTCGTGGGCTCTCAATGGGTATGGACGGAGTGATGGTGGCTCTTAACCCACCACGCATTGATTTCGTACCCATCCAGCAGGCGATCGCAAAACTGAAGCTGGTGCCACAAGATAGCGATTTTGTTCTTGTCGGGCGAGCGCTGGACATCTCGTTTGGACAGGACGAGTGATGTACGGTAGTCCAGAGCATCCTGCAACATGGCTTTGGAACATCTGCTCGGAACCCGGAGCCCAGCAGCAATCCTGCCAGAGCCACTCCGGCTTCTGCCTGCTCTAAGACAGCGACAATTTGTTCAACGCTGAATTCTTTCTGCGGGGTGCTGTGATTTGCACACTTGTGGCTCATTTCCCGGAAGCCTAGAGTGACCGATGGAAGCGATGTTCGTTGATCTCCTCCAGCGTTTATCACCGATTGAAACCAGACGCACACATGTCGGCGCGCGTCTGGAACCCAGTAAATACTAGGGAATTACACATAAAAGTGCGGCGCGGAGAAAGATGATGATTACGGCGGAACAACAAAGGCTAGATGAGGTGCGACTGGAAAAACTCGCGTGGAAGAAATGGGGACCGTATCTCAGTGAACGACAGTGGGGCACGGTCCGCGAGGACTACAGCGAGAATGGCGACGCCTGGAACTTTTTCACTCACGATCATGCCCGTTCGCGCGCCTACCGCTGGGGCGAGGACGGCATCGCCGGCATCTCCGATGACCAACAGCAACTCTGTTTCGCGCTGGCATTGTGGAACGGCAAGGATCCGATTCTCAAGGAACGCCTCTTCGGATTGACCAACAGCGAAGGCAACCATGGCGAGGATGTGAAGGAGTACTACTTCTACCTCGACAGCACGCCAACCCACTCGTACATGAAGTATCTCTACAAGTACCCACAGGCGGCCTATCCCTACGCCGATCTGGTGGAGACCAACCGGTGGCGCTCCCGGGATGAGATGGAGTATGAACTTCTGGACACCGGCGTCTTCAACGACAATCGTTACTTCGACGTCTTCGTGGAATATGCCAAAGACGGGCCGGAAGACATCCTGGTCCGAATCACCGCAGCTAACCGCGGCCCGGAAGCGGCGGAACTGCATGTGTTGCCGACCTTGTGGTTCCGCAACAACTGGTCTAAATGGATTGCCGAATCCAATCGGACCCCCCAAAAGCCAAACCTCAAGCGGATCCCGGCATCGGCGGGCACGAGTGCGGTTGCGGCGACGCATCCGCTGCTGGGCGACTTCATCCTCTTCTGCGAAGGCGAAACGCCGCTGCTCTTCACCGAGAACGAAACGAACCACGAGCGGCTTTTCCCTGGGCAAAAGAACGAGAGCCCCTTCGTCAAAGACGGCGTCAACGACTGCGTGGTGCAGGGCAAACACGGCGCGGTGAACCCGGCCAAGCAAGGCACCAAGGTTGCGGCGGACTACCGAGTCAAGATCGATGCTGGTCAATCCAAAGTGATTTGCCTCCGGCTCTCCAAGAGTTCTCCAGACCAGAAGCGCGAACCCTTCGGAAAACAATTTGATGAAGTGTTCGCTAACCGGATCCGTGAAGCCGATGAGTTTTACAAATCGGTCACGCCGCCATCGGTGAGCGAAGATGAGGCTCAAGTGATGCGTCAAGCTCTCGCCGGCATGCTGTGGAGCAAGCAGTTCTTTTTCTTCGACGGTGATAACTGGCTGGACGAGCACCAGTCCAACCCGCTCCATCACGGATATCGAAATTCCCGGAACTCGGAGTGGTACCACATGCTGAACCACGACATCATCTCCATGCCTGACAAGTGGGAATACCCCTGGTACGCGGCCTGGGACCTAGCCTTCCACACGCTCTCGCTCTCGATCGTTGATCCCGACTTCGCCAAGGGGCAGATGGAGATGTTGCTCCTCGCCTCCTACTTGCACCCCAGTGGCCAGTTGCCTGCATACGAGTGGAACTTCAGTGACGTGAACCCTCCGGTCCACGCATTTGCAACGCTCTTTCTGCACAGGACCGAGCAGGCTCTGCACGGCAAGGCTGATATAGACTTCGTAAAATCGACGTTCAACAAGCTTTTGCTGAACTTCACCTGGTGGGTGAACCGCAAGGATCCTTCCGGCAAGAACGTATTCGAGGGAGGTTTTCTGGGCCTTGACAACATCGGCGTGTTCGACCGCAGCGCTCCGCTTCCCACCGGCGGCCACCTGGAGCAATCCGACGGCACGGCGTGGATGGCCCTGTTCACCCAGAACATGATGGAACTCTCGTACGTGCTCAATGATTACGACTCCGTCTACCAGGCGATGGCCTTTAAGTTCGTGGAGCACTTCCTTTACATCGCCGCGGCCATGAACCGGTCCGGTCCGGACGGCATGTGGGACGAGGAGGACGGCTTCTACTACGATCTGCTACGGCTACCCGACGGCAGCGCCACGCGGCTCAAGGTGCGCTCGATGGTGGGACTCCTTCCCCTTTGCGCGACGACGATCGTCGAAAAGAATCAGCGGGAGCGCATGCCGAAGGCGAATGCTAGATTCCTGGAACGCCTACATCGGATGCCAGAACTGTTGAAGACCGTCCATCCTACGGGTCCGGGACACTTCGGTGTGGCGGAGCGGGGGATCATGGCCCTGGTGAACCCGGAGCGACTCCGGCGGATCCTTATGAAGATGCTGGACGAAAACGAGTTCCTGAGCCCCTATGGCATCCGCTCGCTATCTAAGTTTCACCAGCAACATCCCTACATCCTCCACGTGCAAGGGCAGGAATACCGAGTGGATTATCTGCCGGCGGAGTCGAACACCGGCATGTTTGGCGGCAATTCCAACTGGAGGGGACCGGTTTGGATGCCCATGAACGCCATCATTATCCGGGCGCTGCTGAACTTCTATTTGTACTACGGCGACAACTTCAAAATCGAATGTCCCACGGGATCCGGCAAGCTCATGAACCTGTTCGAAGTGAGCAAGGAAATCTCGAACCGACTCACTCGGATTTTCTTGCGCGACGCACAAGGCCGGCGGCCCGTGTATGGCGGCACCGAAAAGTTCCACAGCGATCCGTTCTGGCGCGACAACATCCTCTTCTATGAATACTTCCACGGCGACAATGGTGCCGGTCTGGGTGCCAGTCACCAGACCGGCTGGACCGGCCTCGTGGCCAAACTTATTGAACTCTATGGCTTCCTCGATGCCAAGCGGGTGCTGGAAGCTGGCAGACAGGCTGCGTTCACTGAGAAAGCCCAAGCTGCTGATTAGAGAGGGCGGGAGGATTACCCGAAGCGTGGGCGGGCCGCGTGTGGCCTGAACTCAAGAGCTTGAAGCTGCGAGGCGACACTATCGTGACCGTGCTGGCGATTCTCGTGATCGCTATTACGCTACCGTTTGCGATTGTGGACACCATCGAAACAGGCCGCGTGTACGTATTCTCGTGGCATTTCCTCGAGGAATTACCGCGGCGGTTCACCGGGCCCGGACGCTTCCGCTTCATGCTGCAGCCAACGGTTGCCATCCTGCTGGGGATTGGCGGAGGTCTCCGCGACGCCAAGGCCGGACATCCGCCCTATCTGTCCGGCTTGCTCTTCAGTGCTGAACATCGCAGGGAATTCCTGCGAAGTGGAGTGGCCGCTATCCGCAACCTGCTCGCCCTCGGAATAATCATGGACATCGTGTTTCAACTGGTCCTTTACCACTCGGCGCATCCGGGCGCGGCCGTACTTGTTGGGCCACTGTTCATTTGCATACCCTATGCACTCTCCAGAGCGCTAACCACACGCTTGGCAGGGTGATTGGGGAAAAAGTAAAGAATGTCCCGTTCATTCTAATCACTTACGGCACCGGCAAGCGAGCAAGCATGTGGCGCTGCTGAAGTCTGGAGGCAGGTTGGACTACTTGTTCGCGAAGAAGGAAGCCTATCATTTCGCGGGCGTAAGCGCGGGGAAAGTGCTGAAGGATGAAGACACGGTTACGCTAGGTGGCGTGACCTTGACGGCTCATTGGACCCCCGGACACACGCCAGGATGCACGACGTGGACGACCACAGTGCAGGAGGCGGGACGCGCGTACTCGGTGGCGTTTGCGGATGGGACAGGAGTTAATCCGGGGACGCGGTTTGTGACAAATCCATCGTACAAGGGGATTGCGGACGATTACCGTAAGACGTTTGGCGTGCTGGAGTCGCTGCACCCGGATATTTTTCTGGCGTACCACGCAGGAAGATTTGCCATGGAGGAGATGTGGGCGCGGGCGGCGACGGAGGGAGTGAAGGCGTGGGTGGATCCAGAAGGGTACCGCGCGTTCGTGGCTAGCGAGAAGGCGAATTTTGAGAAATTGGTGGCGCAAGAGAGCGGGAAGTGAGGAGGAACAATTAACCGCCCTAGATCCTAATTCTAGCAGGATTCAATTGCTGAATCGTTCTGCAGCGCGAATCTGTGCCTTCAGCCGCTCTTGTTCTCGATTCTTGGGTGGCGCGTTTGTTTCCAGCGAACGGAGAAGTCGA
>Ga0074045_10001777_pt1 | contig 20490 bp, 22 predicted proteins | sample BogForMeECP23OM2_FD_94442 | JGI IMG/M metagenome (GOLD analysis project Ga0074045, IMG submission 94442) | Bog forest soil microbial communities from Calvert Island, British Columbia, Canada - Bog Forest MetaG ECP23OM2 | ecosystem: Environmental > Terrestrial > Soil > Wetlands ...
AACATCGGGTGTCCTCCTATAATCTAAATATTCTGGAACCGATGTTACCTTATCTGTTTTTGTGTTTCCAAGCAGGTTTACCGGAAACTCACGCTTCTCTTTACACGTGAATTTCGTTTCGCATGGGCGGAAGATATGCGCTGCACGCTCGCCAAAATGTAGTGAATGTGTAATAGTCTCTTTCTGTAAAAAAAGCACGGCTGTTTAGACACCGCCAGGTGTTGGGCTTGACTCTCATTACGGGCACAGGCAGCAGGTTACCTGAACCATTCAACCTTGTTCCAACATCTTTTTTTTCTCTCGTATTCCGGCAGTCCTTATACGTTCACCTAAACGCTTTTTAACTGTCTGGGCTATTTTAATAAAAAAAGGTGAGGTCTCAGGGAGAGCAACATTGCTTTCCTCGGTCAATCGGAATGTGACTTCTCCCGGGATATTATTTTAATTCCCGGAGACAAATCCAAGAATGGCAAGCCGATAGTTGTGAAGATGACAACCCTGGTGCGGCAAACGCTTATTGACTCCCTGCGCAACCGTAAGTTCGTCAGTCCTTACTTTTTTTCTGATGAACAGGGCAAGCCTGTACCAGATCCAGCAGATGCTGGGTCATAATGATCCCCGGATGACTCAGAGGTACTCGCATCTGATGCCGGAGAATTTGAACGTTGCAAATTACGTTGAAGGGAAGGGGACCGCTGCAACTTTGGCACAAAATTGGCACAGTGAGGAAAAAGGAAAGGGTTACATTGCTGCAACCCCCTGATTTTCAAGCGTCCCCAAAGGGATTCGAACCCTTGTTACCGCCGTGAAAGGGCGATGTCCTAGGCCGGGCTAGACGATGGGGACATCAAATGACTACGCGCAACGTATTGTTCGTTACGGCTTTCAAGTGAGCCGCGTTGGATTCGAACCAACGACCCACGCCTTAAAAGGGCGTTGCTCTACCAACTGAGCTAGCGGCCCTCAGCAGCAAAGTTAAACACTTCGCTGAAATCAGAATTATTAATCTACTATTTGCACCAGTTTTTTGTCAACTAACAACAAGCAATAGTAATAGCAACAGCAACAAGTAACGGGCTATGCATAATGGATAACAACCTGAATTAAAATGCAAATATTTACCTATTGCCTATGGCCTGCAGCCTATGGCCTATTATCTATTTTGACATTAACTTGATTATTATGTTAAAAAAACATATAAAAAATCAACCGGGTAAGGGGCGTTATATGCATCTGTTCAATTATAAAAATGGAGAATTATATGCTGAAGATGTGGCAGTGAAGGACATTGTTGCCAAATTCGGCACCCCTGTCTTTATTTACAGCTATAATACGCTGCTCAGGCATTTTAAGGCATATAAGGATGCCTTTAGCGGCTTCCCCAACCTGATTTGTTATGCGATCAAGGCCAACTCAAACATTGCGCTTTTGAAGTTGTTTGCGAAAAACGGAAGCGGAGCGGATGTTGTTTCAGGTGGAGAACTTTACAGGGCGCTTAAAGCGGGCATCCCGGCAAAAAAGGTGGTATTTGCCGGCGTCGGCAAAACCGGAGAAGAAATCCTGTATGCGCTGAAAAGCAAGATTCTTATGTTTAACGTGGAATCTGAGAATGAGTTGATGGAAATTGACAGAATTGCGGGTAAAATGAAGGTAAAAGCCCCGGTTGCCCTGAGGATCAACCCTGACATAGACAGCATGACCCATCCCTATATCTCTACAGGACTGAGAAAACATAAATTCGGAATTCCGATGGAAAATGCGATCGAGTGTTACAAACTGGCAGTTGACATGAAAAATATCTATATTGCCGGCATTCACAAGCATATCGGTTCACAGCTTACAAAAGTTTTGCCGTTTGTTGATGCGCTCAAGAGGATACTGACGCTTATGGATGAACTGGCAAAACATGGGATAAAGATAGAATATCTCGACATTGGAGGTGGATTGGGCATTACTTATTACGACGAGACTCCACCAAATCCGGCGCAGCTTGCCAGGAATATTTTGCCTTTGCTCAAAGACAGAAAGCTTACCCTTATTTTAGAGCCCGGCAGGTCTATAGTCGGCAATGCAGGGATTCTGGTTACTAAGACCCTTTATCTTAAAAAAGGAGAAGATAAGGATTTTGTCATTGTTGATGCGGGAATGAACGATCTCATACGGCCTTCCATTTACAGCGCGTATCATCATGTGCAGCCTGTGCTGAAAAACAGAAAAGAGAAGATATTTGCGGATATAGTAGGCCCTATATGCGAATCTGCAGATTTTCTTGCGAGGGACAGGGACATGCAGAGCGTCCGGCAGGGTGAATATCTTGCAGTGATGAGTGCTGGGGCATACGGCTTTTCCATGTCGTCAAATTATAACAGCCGCACCAGGGCTGCTGAAGTGATCGTAAAAAGCAAGAACTGTTCGCTTATCAGAAAAAGGGAGATTTACAGCGACCTCGTGAAGGGCGAGAGTATCCCAAAGTTTATTTAAATATGGAACTTGTTTTTACAAAGATGCACGGGACGGGTAATGACTTTGTTGTAATTGACAGCAGGGATCTCGACCTGTCTCGTCATTTCGATATGGCTGAGCTTGCCAGGATTCTCTGCAACAGGAGATTCGGCATTGGCGCTGACCAACTCTTGCTGCTTCGTTCTTCCAATGAAGCCGATTTTAAAATGGTGATATTCAATGCGGACGGCAGCGAGGTCGAGATGTGCGGCAACGGCATACGGTGCCTTGCCAAATATATATGGGACCGGAAAATTTCAACCAGGGATGTCTTGAAAGTAGAAACTATTGCCGGAATAAAGCGGTCTGAACGTGCAGGAAACCTGGTGAGGGTTGACATGGGAGAGCCGGTACTTCAGGCTGACAAAATTCCGGTCGCCCTCGAATCCGCTCCCCCGATAATTGATTATCCGCTGGAGGTCCATGACCGTGTGTTCAATACTACATGCGTTTCTATGGGGAATCCCCATGCAGTAATTTTTCTGGATGAAGAAGTCCGCGACTTTCCGGCGTCTGTTTACGGGCCCGCTATAGAACACCACTCTATGTTCCCGAATAAAACTAATGTCGAGTTTGTGAATGTGTTGAATAAAAAGGAAATGAGGGTGAGGGTCTGGGAGAGAGGGGCAGGGGAGACATTGGCTTGCGGAACAGGAGCATCGGCCTCTGCCGTAGCTGCGATGCTGAAAGGACTCACTGAAAGGGAAGTTACCATACATCTTTTGGGAGGGGATATTACTGTAGAATGGCCGAAGGATGAACGGGTGTATATGACAGGTCCTGCTGTCGAGGTTTTCGAGGGGAGGATTGCCGATCTTTCCGATATAGCCTGTATTATTTTGAAGGAGGTCTCGCATGCTTAGCGGTTCTATTGTTGCACTGGTAACACCATTCAAGAAAGGTAATTTCGATGAAAAGGCCTACAGTAATCTGATCGAGTGGCATATTGCCCAGGGGACCCATGGCATTGTACCCTGTGGTACGACAGGAGAGGCATCAACGCTTGATTATGATGAACATTGCCGCGTTATCGAGGTGGCGGTCAAGACGGCAAATAAACGTATACCGGTGATTGCCGGAACAGGGGCAAATGCCACTGATGAAGCGATAGATATTACAACGAAGGCAAAAAAGCTCGGCGCCGATGGTGCTTTACTGGTTACCCCTTACTATAATAAACCTACACAGGAAGGGCTATACCGGCATTATAAGGCTGTTGCAGATGCGGTGGATATCCCTATCGTGCTTTATAATGTTCCCGGCAGAACAGCGGTCAATATGCTCCCCGCAACTGTTGCTCGCCTGGCGGAGTGCAAGAATATTGTTGCGATAAAAGAGGCGACTGGTGATTTGAGACAGGTAAGCGAGCTGATAAGGCTATGCGGCGACAGGATTAAAGTCATTTCAGGCGATGACTTTACCACGCTGCCGCTCCTTGCCCTTGGCGGCAAGGGAGTGATTTCAGTGACCGGTAATATTGTACCCGGGGAGATGGCTGAAATGTGCAATGCCTGGGAGAGGGGAGATATGGCAAAGGCGCGTGAACTGCACTTTAAACTTGAACCTCTTAACGCAGCCATGTTTATCGAGACTAACCCGATTCCGGTAAAAATGGCCCTGGCGCTTATGGGAAGGATAAGTGAGGAATTCAGACTCCCGCTCTGTGAAATGTCCCCGGCAAATAAAGAGAAACTGAAAGGAGTGCTGAAAGATGCGGGAATCATTTAAGAAAAGGCACATGGCAAAGGGCGTAAGGCAAAAGGCGGAAGAAGAAACAAAACATGGAAAGCCTGTGTATTATCCTTTGTTTGCTGCCTTCCTCTTTTTGCTTTTAGCCCTTTGCCTTTTGCCCTTTGCAAGTTCTGTTATTTACGCCGATCCCCCCTCTCCATTTGCCGGCGAAAAACTTATTAACCGGCGGGCGCCTGAATTTGCGTTAAAAGGTTTAGATGGCAGCACGGTCTCTCTTTCTTCTTATAAGGGCACGGTGGTACTGCTTAACTTCTGGGCCACCTGGTGTCCGTCCTGCAGAGAGGAGTTTCCCTCTTTGAATAATCTGAGCCGGCAGTTAAAAAACAGGAAATTCTCAATTATTGCGGTATCCACCGATCGTTCAGTCTCGGATGTCAAGGATTTTCTGAAGGAACATCCTTCAGACCTTACTGTAGTGGTGGATTACAGCCTTTCCGTATCAAAATCTCTTTATAAAGTGTTTGTGTTGCCTACCAGCTTCCTGATCGATAAGAAAGGAGTCATTGTAGAGAAGTATTACGGGGGAGAAAACTGGACTGATCCTGAAGTGGTCAGGAAAATAGAATCACTCCTGTAAGTTATTCCTCATATACTTCATTTTAGGTGCTGAAGACAGCAGTAATTTTGTGTAGGGATGCTTGGGTGACTTGAACAGATCATCGGTTTGGGCCTGTTCAACGATTTTTCCGAGATGCATAACCGCAACCTCGTCGCTGAAGTAACGGACAACGTTTAAATCATGGCTGATAAGAATAAAAGATATAGCCGAAGTCTTCCTTATCTCCTGGAAGAGATTAATAATTTGTGCCTGGATTGAGACGTCAAGTGAGGAAAGCGGTTCATCGGCAATAATTAATTCCGGTGAAAGTGCAAGTGCCCGTGCAATGCAGATCCGCTGACGCTGTCCACCGCTAAACTCGTGAGGATACCTGGATAAAGCGTCCTTGGTAAGGCCCACCTGCTCCAAGAGCTGGATTACTCTGTTTTTAATATCATTTTTGGGAAGGATATTATGGACCTTAAAGGGCTCGGATAATGTGTCGATGATCCTCATCCGCGGATTGAGTGATGCAAAGGGGTCTTGAAATACTATCTGAACAGACCTTCTGAATTGTTTGAGCCTGGCGCTGTTAAAGCCGGCAATGTTTTCACCTTTGAAAAGAATTGCTCCATCAGTCGGCCTAAGCAGTTTCAGTATCATCCTGGCCACCGTTGATTTCCCGCAGCCACTCTCGCCGACAATGGCAAAAACCCGGTCTTTCCGTACTTCGAAGCTTATACCGTCAACGGCCTTCAGCCATTTGCCCGTTGCCCCAAATTCAGTTTTGCCGTGGAAATACTTTTTGATTGAGTCAATAGTAAGCAAAGGATCCCCGGAACCACTCACTTTGCTATTATCAGCCACTTACCAGACCCCCCTGTACCTCTTTCCATCTTATACATCTCACATAATGATCGCCGGCAACACCTAAGAGTTCAGGCTCCGACAGGGTGCATTGGGGAATCATCGCAAAGCACCTGTCTGAGAATTTGCATCCCTCAGGCAAATGCCCGGGAGCTGGAACAAAACCTTCTATAGGTTTAAGGGATGCGCCCCTGGAAACCGGCAGGGATTCAAGTAGGCCGATTGTATATGGGTGCGAAGGGTTCTCGAAGAGTTCCTGCACACAGGCAAGCTCCATTATCCTTCCAGCATACATAATTGCAACTCTGTCTGCCTGTTCGGAAATAATACTCAGATCATGAGTAATCAGGAGGATCGCCATTTTCATCTCCCTTCTTAATTCCTGGAGGAGTGAGAGGATCTGCGCCTGTATGGTTACGTCCAGCGCAGTAGTGGGTTCGTCGGCGATAAGGAGGGAAGGGTTACAGGCTATGGCAATTGCAATCATTACACGCTGCCGCATTCCTCCCGACAACTGGTGGGGATAATCTTTTACCCTGGATTCAGGAGAGGGTATTTTTACCGCCCGCAACAATTCTACCGCGTTTTCCATCGCCTTTTTTTTAGAAAAGTTCAAATGGGCAATGAGCGTTTCTGCTATCTGATAGCCGACTGTAAGGGCAGGATTGAGAGAGGTCATGGGTTCCTGAAAGACCATAGCTATGTCTTTCCCCCGTATACGCCGCATTTCCCTGTCACCGAGCGACAGAAGATTATTGCTGTTAAAGAAGATTTCTCCTTCTGCATAAGCATGGGGTGGAAGGATGCGCAGAATAGACAGGGCTGTCAGGCTCTTGCCGCACCCGCTTTCGCCAACCAACCCAAAAACCTCGGCCCCCTTTATATCAAAAGAAAGGCCGGATATGACTTTCAGGGGATATTGATCGGCAGAGAACAATATCGAGAGGTTTTTTATATCCAGAAGAGCGGGCATCCCAACCATGATAATTGGCTATATTAGAGAATTACTTCTACTGTGCCGGCTCATTGAGTGCATCGTGGAAGGGCTTCCCCAGCTTGAAATGCAATACCCTCTTGGCCGGTACATCCACCTTTTCACCGGTCCTCGGGTTTCTCGCAATCTTTGCGTTCCGTTGCTTGATTCTGAAATTACCGAAGCCCCTGATTTCTATCTTTTCACCGTGCGCGAGAGCATCTTTCATTCCATCGAAGATTGTGTTAATAATTGTTTCTACCTGTTTTTTTGTAAGGCCCTCGACCTTCTCTGTCACTTGTTCAATTAATACCGATTTTGTCATCTGTCTCCTCCCTTATGAATATAGGTTAAGGCTAAGGTTAAGAAAGTGTCTTTTTTTAAACCTCAATCTTAACCTCAACCTTAACCTTTTATTATGGCGCATACATGTATTTCAGTTCCGGGGAGGGGAGCATCTTTGATACGCCTTCTTGTATCCTGCTGCTCAAGAGGTCAAGAATGTGGTTCTTTTCTTTTTTGGTTATTACTTCGGGCTCCCCTTTTATTCCTGCCATCTTTGCGGCAGCTTTGATTGCGTAATCGAGGTCTCCTAGTTCGTCCACAAGGCCCGCCTTTATCGCCTGTCTTCCTGAAAATATTCTGCCGTCAGCGATTTCCCTGACCTTATCAATAGGCATTTTTCTCCCTTCGGACACTGCGGCAATAAACTGTGCATGGACGTCATCCATTACGCCCTGCAGGATAGCACGTTCCTCTTTGCCTATGCCTCTGAAAGGAGAGGCAATATCTTTATGTTTACCGCTTTTTATAACTTCTGTTTTTACTCCTACCTTATCCATAAGCACTTTAAAATTAGGGATTTCCATAATTACTCCTATGGAGCCGGTAATAGTGCCGGGATTAGCGACAATCATACTTGCCGGAGCGGAAATATAGTAACCTCCGGATGCTGCAAGAGAACCCATAGACACGACAACTTTCTTTTTGGAGGCCAACCTTTTAACTTCATCATATATCTCCTGTGAAGGGACAACACCGCCTCCGGGGCTATTGACCCTGAGTACTAAGGCTTTTATTGAGTTGTCTTTCATGTATCCGTCTATTTCATCGACAATTGATTTGGCCGCTACTATGGGTCCCTCTATCCTGACTAGCGCTACTTTCCTTCCGAAAGATATTTTTCGCTCAAAAAAAGTGAACAAAGCGCTTAAAATAATAAGAAATAAAAAGAACAGGGCCACGAGAATAAAGGTCTTTTTAATTTTCATGTGTTTTAAGGTTTCTCATGCTGAGGCCTATCTTTCTGTCTTCAAGATTCAATTTTATGATCCGGACCATTATCTCAGAGCTTTCTTGTATCTCTTTCGAGGCATCGATCTCAGATGAGTAGACAAGCCCCTCAACATCGCCGTCCAATTCGACAAACATGCCGAAATCTGTGATCCTCAATACCTTTCCTTTAAACTCCCCGCCAAGTTTGAATTTTGCCGGTATTTCATTTTGCCAGGGATCGGACATCAATTGCTTTATGCCAAGGGCCATCCGCTCTTTTTCGGGATCAAGGCTCAGTACGACCGCCTCGACTTTTTGGCCTTTCTTGAGTGCCTCAGAAGGGTGCTTGATATGTTTGGTCCACGAAAGGTCTGAAATGTGAATCAGTCCGTCCACGCCCTCGGGGATCCTCATGAAGGCCCCGAAATCAGTGATGGTTTTAATTTTTCCGGTGACAGTATCGCCGACTTTATACTGCTTTCCCACGAGTTCCCAAGGTTTCGGAAAGAGTTGTTTGAGGCTGAGTGAGAGCCTCCTCTCTTCCTTGTTAATACTCAGAACAATTGCCTCCACCTCATCGCCGATTGAAACATACTTTGACGGATGTTTTACGCGCGGAGCCCAATCCAGTTCCGATACGTGCACAAGACCCTCAAGACCCTCCTCAATTTCTATGAAGACTCCATAATCGGCAATGGTTACTACTTTCCCTTTTATCCTCATTCCAGTCACGTACTTTTCGTCCACTGTCGGCCATGGGTCGCTTATTTTCTGTTTGTATCCGAGCGTTATTTTCTGGGATTCCTCATCATACTTCAGGACAATAAAGCTGGCTTCATCTCCGACAGAAAAGAACTCGGAAGGATGATTTACTCTTCTCCATGATATGTCGGATATATGGAGCAAACCATCTATTCCGCCCAAATCTACGAAAACTCCGTAATCTGTTATGTTTTTCACCGTGCCTTTCAGAACTGCGCCCTCTGTAAGTACTTTGAGCGTGTCATTTTTCTTTTTGGTTCTCTCTTCTTCGATTATGACTCGCCGTGACACAATAACGGAAAGCCCTGAGGTTTGACCCGAGAAACTTTTTTGCGCAACCAGCTTCAGTATCCTCAGAGGAACTACCTGGCCCATATAGGCGTCTATGTCTTTTACTCCTTTAATATCTATCTGGGAAGCCGGCAGAAATGACTTTGTGCCCATCACATCGACAAACAAGCCGCCTTTTGTCTTCCCAATGATCTTGCCCTCGATCTGCTCATGATTGTTAAAGGCCGCAGTCAGAGCCTCAAGGCACCTAATTTTCAGGGCTTTATCCTTCGACAGGATAACGACTCCCTCCTCGTCGTTTATTCTTTCGACAAGGACATCTATCTCAGCGCCGGCGCTTAGCCCTGAGAGTTCTTTTTCCGTAAACTCCGAGACCGGGATTATGCCTTCAGATTTATATCCGACATCCACGACGACAGTATCGTTTTTGACTGCCATGATGCGTCCTTTTGTAACTGTCCCTCTCTCTACCCGGTGCAGTGTTTCAGCATAGAGTTTTTCGAGTTCTTTTGTTTCTTCCTTTGTCTGGGTGTCCATTAGGTGCCCTTCCTCCTCTATCTCTATCTCTAATTCTTTCTTCCACCTCTTTAATGATCCACTCAGGAGTCGAAGCTCCCGCTGTAATTCCTACACTCTGCACACCGGAAAACCAACTCTCCTTTATTTCGGAGGAGGTCTCTATATGATATGTGGGGACCGACATGGAAGTGCAGAGATGGGCGAGCTGTGTGGTGTTGGCGCTGTTCTTGCCGCCGACAACAAGCACCATATCTACCGCCCTTGCCATTGCCTTCGTCTCTTTAAGCCTGAGCGCCGTGGAATTGCATATTGTATTATAAACTTTAATTTCCTTGACGTGCTCAAGCATTTCAAGCATAATTTCTTTTAAAAGCGATAGAGGCTGGGTTGTTTGCACTACTACTCCCACTTTGTTTTGCAGCTTTGGAAGCGCCTCGCCACGATTGACCACAACGACATCTTCTCCGGCGTAACTGACGAGACCCTTGACTTCAGGGTGTTCCTTATCGCCAATAATGACGACCTGATATCCGGCCTCCTTTAAAAGTTTAGCATATTGCTGTGCCTTTTTCACAAAAGGACATGTGGCGTCAATGACTTTATATTTTTTCCGGCGAAGTTTTTCCAAAACCTCGCGAGGGACTCCGTGTGTCCTTATGATAAGTACTCTGATGTCAGCGCTATTAATAGTCCTTACCGGCTCAACACCCTCCGATCTCAACCGTTCAATGACCTGGGGGTTATGTATTATTGGTCCCAGCGTATATACGTTACTGCTGTCTTGAGCGGTGTTGAACGCCATGTCAACAGCCCTTTTTACTCCGAAGCAGAACCCCGCCCTTTTAGCGGTCATAATTCTTACGTAATTCCCCATACTTGTAGGATACAGAATTTTGAACAGAGTATTCAAGGCGGGTGTTAGACTGGAAGATTTTACAAAAAAGAAAGGATAGCGGCGGCCACCTCATCAAGGCCCATAATTGTTGTGTCTATATAAATGGCATCCTCCGCCCGTTTAAGCGGTGCGATGTCGCGCCGGCTGTCCCGCATATCCCTCTCGCTGACATCTTTCAAGGCCTCTTCCAAGGTCACTGGCGTCCCCTTTCCCTTCAACTGCAAGTATCTCCTTTGTGCCCTGCCTTCCACCGATGCGTCAAGATAAAATTTTCTCCATGCAAGGGGAAATACAACTGTAGTCATATCTCTTCCTTCGGCCACAATATTATCATGAAGTGCTGCATCGCGCTGTACCTGCAGAAGGAAGTTTCTTACTGTCGGGCGGGCTGAAAAAACAGAGGCATAATGTCCGGCCTCGGTTGTCCTGATTGCATCGGATACATCACTGCCATTCAAAAGGACCCTGCCGTTATTAAAAAGGACCGTCACGCCTTCCAGAGCGCTGCTGATTTCTGTATCGCTGCTTTCAGGCGTAAGATTGGCGCTTCTCAGGTGCAGTGCTATAGCGCGATATAGTGCTCCAGTATCAAGAAATTGAAATCCCAGTTTCTCTGCCAGGCGTTTCGATATGGTGCTTTTGCCTGAACCGGAGGGGCCGTCAATTGCAATAACTTTTTTCATAGACGCTGGACGCTCAACCAAACAGTAGGTGCCTTAAGCACGCTTCACGCTAGACGCGCTTTAGTCTCCTTCAAATTCTGTCAGGGAAAATACTTTGTAGCCTTTTGCCATAAGTTTTGCCGAGCCGCCTACTTCGGGCAGGTTGACTATAAAGGCCATTTCAACAACTATACCTCCCAATTTTTCAATAAGTGACGCAGCTGCAAGCGCTGTCCCTCCTGTAGCGAGAAGGTCGTCTATCAGGAGCACACGGGCGCCGTCTGAAAGGGAATCTTTGTGCATTTCTATAACATCGGTGCCGTACTCAAGTGCGTATTCATGGCGTACTGTTTCCGCGGGGAGTTTCCCCGCTTTCCTGACTGGAATAAACCCTTTCCCCAGCGTATAGGAAAGTGCTCCGCCGATAATAAAACCTCTGGATTCTATGCCGACAATAATATCGAAGGCAGCATCCTCTCGTAGATACCGTTGCGTAAGGCTGTCTATAACCAGTCTGAACCCCACCGGGTCCTTAATAAGCGTGGTGATGTCCCTGAACATAATCCCTTTCTTGGGATAGTCCGGTATAGTTCTTATCTTTGATTTTATCGGCATGATGCCTCCTCCTATATCTTGCACGAGCATTCAGTGCGCTTTATTTTACCTATGGTATTGATCAGTAATTTTTTAACATTTTCGGAATTTTTTGTCATTATGGTGTTGACTATCTCCCAGGTAACAGGCTCCTCTCCCTCTTTCCAACAGTCGTAATCAGTAGACATGGCAATTGACTGGTAGCAGATTCCCAGCTCTCTCGCCAGTATAACTTCGGGCACTGTCGACATGTTGATTACATCAGCCCCCAGCTTTCTGAACATATGCGATTCGGCTTTTGTTGAAAAGCGAGGCCCCTCTATAGTTATTACTGTGCCTTTGCCGTGGTATCTGAGTTTTAATTCCCTGGCATTGGCAACGAGAAGAGACCTCAATTTATGACAGAACGGCTCGCTCATCGGGGTATGAATTACCTTCTCGTCATGAAAGGTGAGGGGTCTGTGCTTTGTAAAATCGATAAACTGATCGACAAATATAAAGTCTCCAGGTTTTATACGTTCTCTCAGGGACCCTACAGCGGTGGTGGCAAGGATATGAGTACAGCCCTCTTTCTTGAGCGCGTGGATATTGGCCCTGTAATTAACGCCGGAGGGATATATTGAATGGTCCTTGCCGTGGCGGGCAAGGACAACCGCATCCACCCCGTTGATGGTGCCTATGGTAAGACGCGAAGAAGGACTGCCGTAAGGGGTGGCAGCTTTTTTCTCCCGGCTTATTTTTATAATGCGGGGGTCGTCCATGCCGGACCCGCCGATAATACCGATTTTTATAGTGTCCATACCTGCTCCCGTACAAAATTTAATTGGAAAAATAAAAGAAGCTTGCAGTAAAATCGTATAAGTGAAATAATAGCATAATTAGTGATGATCTAACTACCGGTAGAGACTTTATATCTATTTTGAGGCATACGAATGGAAAAGAAACAGCAACCTGACGGGGCAATAAAAAGTACGGGAAGCGCAAGCCCAAAGGCGGGATATGAAAGGAATTTTTTCAGGGTTGACGCCCATATCCATCTGTTAAGCGGGCTGGTCCCTCACGAAGAGAGGGCACATGTCTTATCCAAGGTGCTCCCCTCGACCCCTGTCAGCTCATGGGAGCCGGAGACGTTGAAGAAAGTGGATATAAGCGGTGCGGGCATTGCTTTTGATTCCGACGACTTTTTCGTTCCCGGGGATATTGTTGCACTTAAAATTATGTTTAATAAGGACTGGGCAGTTCCGCTGCTGGTCTATGGAGAGGTAATGCGTGTTGAGCCATATAAAAGTCATTGCCGGGTTGCGGTGAAATTCGTAGCTCTCGATGACAGGATAAAGAGCGTCATTGTGCGGTTCGTATTCGAAAGGCAGCGGGACATAATAGCTGAAAAAAGGGTAGGGTGGCTATAGCCTATTGCCTATTAAGTTTTTGAGTTGCTCGAAAAAACCGGGGAACGAGATGTCGACGCAGGAGGCGTTGTCAATAACAGTTGTCCCATCCGCAACAAGTGCGGCAACGGCCATAGACATGGCTATGCGATGGTCCCCGTGACTGTTTACGCTGCCGCCCGTTAATACTTTTTTGCCTTTTATAGCGATCCCGTCAGGATATTCTTCGACCTCAACGCCGAGTTTTCTGAGTTCCGATGCCATGGCCTGGATCCTGTCAGATTCCTTTACTCTCAATTCCTCAGCACCCCGCATCTCCGTAATCCCCTCTGCCTGTGTAGCAAGGACGCATAGGATGGGGAATTCGTCAATAATCCCGGGTATGCCCTCTTTGGTTATCCTGACTGCCTTGAGCAGACCAGCAGTCTTGCAGTAGAGGTCAGCAATCGGTTCACCGGATATTTCCCGACTGTTAAGCAATTTTACGGAAGCGCCCATTTCTCTTACTACATCAAGGAGGCCGGTCCTTGTAGCGTTGACCCCTACGTTTTTGATCAGAAGCTCGGAGCCCGGCACAATGAGGGCCGCCGCAAGGAAAAATGCAGCCGATGAGAAATCGGAAGGCACGGTTATGTCTAACGCATTCAGTTCAGTGCCTCCCTTTATCTTGAGGGGCTTGCCGCTGCCGGCTGATTCAATATGTGCTCCCATTGAAACAAGCATATTCTCGGTGTGATCACGGGACTTGTACTGCTCGGTTATCGATGTAACGCCATCGGCATAAAGCCCCGCAAGAATAAGGCATGATTTTACCTGGGCGGATGCTACCGGCATTTCGTAATGCAGCGCCTTGAGGGCGCCCCCTTTTATAGCAATAGGGAGGCTGGTGTCCCCTGCCCTGCCGGCGATATTTGCGCCCATAGCCTGAAGAGGAGCGACAACCCGCGCCATAGGCCTCTGTCTGAGAGAAGCGTCGCCTGTGAGGGTTGAAAAGAACGGGCTTCCCGCAAGGATGCCGGCGATGAGTCGAACAGTAGTTCCCGAATTACCGCAATCAATGACGTCAAAGGGTTCTTTAAGTCCGTAGAGTCCCTTGCCGTTTATAATTATTTCACTTCCGTCTTCTCCCAAAATTTCGATTCCAAGCATTCTGAACGCATTCAGGGTGCTCAATGGATCGTCTGCTCTGAGGAAGTTCCTTACCTTGCTCTTTCCCCTGGCTATGGATGCCAACATGATCGCCCGGTGGGAGATGGACTTGTCAGGGGGCAGCAACAACTCGCCCCTCAGTCCGCCGGTCTTTTTCAGTTCGACCTGTTTCATAGGCGTCAGCACTTTTCCCTCAGTGTCCGGGCCTTTGAGAATTCATGTTCCAGGCCAGAGGCATCGGCATCTCTGATCAGCGAGGCTATTGTATTGAGATTGTGCTCAAAGCGCTCTATAAGGGCAAGGAGATTTTTTCCGTTAAGAAGCGAGATGTCCCGCCACAACTCGGGTGAGCTAAGCGCTATCCTTGTCGTATCCTTAAAACCAGGTCCTGCGTACTTCAAATATTCGGCACTGCTGTCGTCTACAGTATTTACCAGTGCATAGGCAATGAGATGCGGAAGATGACTAACCGCTGCATAAATCTGATCATGCAGCATAGGGTCCATTATTTCAACCTTTCCTCCGCATGATTCCCAGAGCGTAGTGATTTGCCGGACTGTGCTTTTCTCTGAACGTGCTGTCGGAGTAACGATACACCGTGCCCCATCGAAAAGGTCTGCCCTTGCATGGGCAATGCCTGATCTGTCGCTTCCTGCGATTGGATGGGAGCCTATATAGCGCACACCTTCAGGCATTAACTCTTCCAACTCATTTACAAGAGGGCCTTTTATACTTCCAACATCCGTAATAAGTGTATTTTCCTTTAAGACATCCCGCATCTCGTGCACAATTTTTTTGAATAAGCCCACAGGAGTCGAGAGGATAACAAGGTCCGCATGTTCACATGCCTTTTTTATTTCGAGGCTGTATTCGTTTATAATGCCCAGTTCCCCGGCCTGTTTTAAATTTGCCTCTTTCCTGCCATAACCACAGACTGTCCCGCAAAGTCCCCGGTCCTTAAGAGCAAGCGCACATGAGGCGCCGATCAAGCCGACTCCGATAATAGTTACATTGTTGAATAAGGGCTCACGCATCGCCTCATATTATACCTTAAAATCTAAAGACAGTCTTGTGGTAAAATTCGGGGCAGTGGTAAACTATTCATATGTCTTTTTCTATTCTTGTACGCGGGGTCAATTGGATAGGCGATGCCGTTATGACCATGCCTGCTTTGAGGGCCTTGAGAAAGGCTTACCCCGGAGCCGCAATAAGCCTGCTTGTCAAACCGCCGGTAATACCGGTTTTTGAAAACAATCCCGATATCGACGAGATAATAGCTTATGATGAGAAATTCAATGGCTTCACAGGGAAACTCAGGCTGGCCCGGCTGCTCAGGAAAAGGGAATTTTCAATGGCCATACTTCTGCAGAATGCCTTTGACGCCGCGCTTATTGCCTGGCTGGCCCGGATCCCGAAGAGGATTGGTTACAACAGGGACAGAAGGGGCTTTCTGCTGACAGACCCTGTTCCCTTTAATGGTGAAGACCGTAAGGTCCACCACATAGCATACTATTTGAACCTTCTTGCTTCAGCCGGTATTCCGGCGGGCTTTGAGGAGCCTGTGATCCGCCTCTCCCTTGAAGAGCGGTTGCAAGCCCGTGCAGTACTATCTGAATTGAGCAGGCCCATACTCGGCATTAACCCCGGAGCGACCTTCGGCTCTGCAAAACGATGGTTCCCGGGCAGATTCGCTGAAGTGGCTAACTGGTTCAGAAGGGACACCGGCGGCCAAGCAGTGATTTTCGGGAGTCAAAGCGAGATGGCGCTTGCACATGAGATAGACAAGCTCATTCCCGAAGGCAAGCTATTTCTTGCAGGGAGGACCTCGCTCAGGGAGCTTGCTGCGCTGATTTCGGAATGTGACGTTCTGATTGCCAACGATTCGGGCGCCATGCATATCGCCTGCGCGGTCGGCACGCCCACGCTTGCGATATTCGGCTCAACTGACCCGAAGCTTACAGGCCCCGTGGGCGAAGGACACGACATAATAAAAAAAGACTTTTCATGCAGTCCGTGTTTTGAACGCCGATGCTTAACAAGAGATATGCGGTGCATGTATACGGTCACTTCCGAGGAGGTTTTTTTCAAGGTCAAAGATATGCTCCCTCACACCAGGGCAGTTTTTTTTGACAGGGACGGCACCCTGTGCAGGGACGCCCACTTTCTCAGCGACTGGAAGGATTTCGAAATATTCCCGGGTATTGAGAGTCTTGGTAAACTTAAGGAGAAGGGGTTTCTTCTTATCGGGATGACCAATCAATCGGGCATAGCGAGGGGTCTGGTTAAAGAATCTTTTGCAAAGGATGTTAATGCGTTTTTTACAGGGACTTATGGATTTGAAGACTTTTATTATTGTCCCCACAGTCCCGATGACTATTGCCAATGCAGGAAGCCTGCTCCCGGCATGCTTATCAAAGCGAGGGTGCAGCATCGCATTGACCTGAAGAGATCTTTTGTAGTAGGTGACAAGGATGTTGATATGCTGGCTGGAAAGGCCGTCGGCGCCCGGGGGATACTGGTCACTACCGGGAAACAGCAGACCTCGCCGCATGCGGATATGGTAGTCGGCAGTCTTGAAGAAGTGGTAAGGGTGATATTGGCGGATGAAACGTGACAGTCTCGTAAAAAGTCCATATGCTGCGTTGCGCTGCATCCTTCGTCACTGCGGCGTACGGAAAGTACGCCGCATTCCTCAGGATTTGCGCGCCTTGCCCGTGAACTTTTTACGAAACCGTATAGTTTTATTATAGTTATGAGTAATTTCTTAAATATTAAAAAGCCTCCTCGAAAGATTCTTGTTATCAAGCCGAGTTCTCTTGGGGATGTTGTGCACAGCCTGCCTTTTCTCAATGTGATGCGGGAGTCTTTCCCCCGCACTGAAATCCACTGGGTGATAGCAAAGGGGCTTGAAGGGCTGCTCGAAAACCACCCGATGGTGCAGAAACTCCTGGTCATTAACAAAGACCAATGGAAAGAGATGAAAAGGATACGAGGGACAGTATCTGAGTTCAGAAACCTTATGGGCGCACTGAAGGGCGAATCCTATGATATTGCGGTTGACCTGCAGGGTTTGTTGAGGAGCGGAATACTGACCGTTGCAAGCAATGCGCCTGTGCGCCTTGGCTTCAGGGAAGCCCGTGAAGGCAGCCGTCTCTTTTACACACAGAGTATAACCGGCGGCAGGGAAATACATGCTGTGGACCGCTACCTGAAGATAGCTTCAGCCATGGGATGCGATACCAGGACTGTTGCGTTTCCTATGCCGCTGGTGAAAGAATCACTCAAAATCCGGCAGCTTAAAAAGGAAATAGGAGAGTATGCAGTGTTGGCCCCCGGCGCCCGATGGAAGACAAAACAGTGGCCTGCGGAACGCTTCGGGCGACTTTCTTCCCTGCTCAGCATGCCTAGTATTATTATAGGCAGCGGATCTGATGAGCCCCTGGCGCAAGAGGCGGCAGCGCACTCCAAAGGCAAAGCAATATCCATGGCAGGGAAAACCGATATCAAGGAATTGATCTCACTTATCCGGAAGGCCATGTTTATAGTGACAAACGACTCGGGCCCGATGCATATTGCCGCGGCGTGCGGCGTGCCTGTTGTGGCATTGTTCGGCCCCACTAACCCTGCCAGAACCGGTCCTTACGGAATAGGACACGTCATCATTAGAGGAGCTGGCGCCTGTGCACCGTGCTACAAAAAGAAATGTGATGATATAAGATGCATGGATTCCATTTTAGTCGATGAAGTGCATGAGGCGATCAGGAACAGACTGGGAAAATAATGGCTGTGGTTAATTTTTTAAGTGAAAGGAGCGTAAAGAAAAAATGAATTATCGGATCGGCGAGCCCGGCAGAATTGTAGTGGCCAGATTTGAGGACGGAGACCAGATACTCCAGGGACTTGGTGAAATAGCTAAAAAAGAAAACCTCAGGGCAGCGGTATTTTACCTGGTGGGCGGCATGAAAGACGGCAGGTTTGTAGTGGGACCGGAACGGGAGGAAATGCCCCCTGTGCCTGTATGGCGCGAACTGAAAGAAAGCCATGAGATCGTAGGCCTCGGCACTATCTTCTGGCAGGGCGATGAACCCAAGCTACACTTCCACGGTACGTACGGAAAGCGCGACAGTGTAAAAGCCGGCTGCATGAGAGAAAATGCCGAAACATTTCTTGTCCTTGAGGCAATCATAATGGAAATAAAGGGTGTGAATGCCGCACGGGAGCTTGACCCCATTTCAGGGATGGCCCTTCTAAAACTGCACTAAAGTAGAAATTACACCTAAAATTTGATAATATAAAAAGTGCTTCCCCTGGAGGGGTGGCCGAGCGGTTTAAGGCGACAGTCTTGAAAATTGTTGTAGGATTATATCCTACCGTGAGTTCGAATCTCACCCCCTCCGCCATTTAACTATTTGATAAATAAAGGAACTCATCCCCCAAAATACGTCTCCAATACGTCTCCGGGAAAGGTTGAACAATCCCGAAAGGATGATTCATTTTTTCAGTGAGCTTCGGGTTTTCATCGAGATGCGGTGACGGCGCACTTTGTATGAAATTTCACTTTCTCTTTGTGCTGTAAAACTTTAAGAATCCCAGCCATACTATCCATGCGCGGATTTCCACCAGGCCCCAGCATCCTGTGTATGCTCTTAGCTGATTTGCCGAGCTGCTGTGCCAGTACAGGGAATGTTATTGTCGCATTAATGTAGTCCCTGAGAATAGCCTTTGCAACATCATAATCCCCGGCGATTAACTCATTAATGGCCGATGCAAGCAACGCACGGCGAAACTCGGGATCTCTTGCTACTCTGCGCTGTACTGTATCTTTGAAGTCTCTTGTAAGTGCCATGTTCACTCCCCCTTTTTCTTCCTTTCCTTGAAATCCTTCCAATACTCTGTCGCCCGTTTAATATCTTTTTGTTGTCTTTTCTTATATCCGCCACAGAGTAGTATTATTATTTTCTCTCCGTCTTTCCCAAAATAGACCCGATAACCAGGCCCAAAATGTATCTTATATTCGTACACTCCGCCGCCCACGGATTCGACGCGTGAGTGCTTCCCTTCTTTCAAGCGCGTCAGTGAGACGGTGATCTCGTTGGCTGCAGCAACAGCCAGTGAGTCGAACCATTCTCCGAACGGAGATTTACCATTGCTGTCTTCATATTCTTTAAGATTAAACATTCCGAGGCTCTACTCAATGGTAACTTATAAGTATCCTATTGTCAAGACTCCTGCTGGCGAGAACGGACCTGTATATACAGCTGTGTTCAACTTGTCTCCGGTGACAGATTGAGAAACCCCCGATAGGAGGATTCATATTCTCGGCAGGAAATAAAATGCGAGTAAATTTACCCGTTGATAGAGCTTTAGTCGGGACCAGTTACCGTTAACCCGGCTTCCGGGTTAACAGAATGTCAATGCTGTCAATGGAGTTCTCGCTGGTTTACCCACTACGTCGAACATTTACCCAAAAAAAGAGCGGTTGCATCCCCCATATATAAAGGTGAGAAATAAAATTTCACCATATGGGGGGAAGCAGCCAATGAAAACAGTCAGTCACCAGCAACAGGAGCACAATGTAGTATTATGGTTCAAGCCAAAGAGCCAGGAGTTGATATCGCAGTATCTCAAAAGATTTGCTAAGAACAACCGGACAGCGCAGGAAATGCTTGAGAGCAAGGCATTTGAAGCCTATGTCAGGACCAATACCGCCGAGGACTTTATCTGGAAGGTGTTCGCCAAGCGGCACATCCTATCAAAAGCCCGTGATATGCATCTATATGGAGAATGCCCCGATGGACGCTGGTATCCGTTCACTCTTATCCCAGAAGACGCCTGCATAGAACCAGACATTATTGAAGATATTGAGTGGCAGAAGCGGTATAAAGCATTCAGGGCGGCGTGTGAAGTTTTAGGCCCGATAGAGAAAGAAGTCTTATCCCACTATTGCCGGGGCATTAGTCTCACTGAAGTGTCAAAAACCTTCAATTTGCCTTATCCAAGTGTTAACTCGGCCTTCCGGGAAGCACTCGATAAAATTATAGAAAATCTTTCCGGGCAGGGATGCGACGTCACCACTGATAGTAGTGCAGTCCTGGCCAACATCAAAACCTTCAGCCAATCCCACCGAAAACGTACCCGGAGAAAACCCATCCCAGCTTACCGATAAAACTCCCATGTTCTAAGCATTCACCCGAGGAGATGAAGCATCTTATCGGGAGGAAAATTCATGACAGATAAAGCAGGCAGGCCGAAGGCGTTAAGAAAGAAGCGGAAATTTGTGAATGTCGTCGTGGACGAAAACACCTATGACGCTATAAAGAGGA
>Ga0074045_10001778_pt1 | contig 20488 bp, 13 predicted proteins | sample BogForMeECP23OM2_FD_94442 | JGI IMG/M metagenome (GOLD analysis project Ga0074045, IMG submission 94442) | Bog forest soil microbial communities from Calvert Island, British Columbia, Canada - Bog Forest MetaG ECP23OM2 | ecosystem: Environmental > Terrestrial > Soil > Wetlands ...
AAGGTCCAGTCGAGCGGCCTACTCCACCCAGGAGCATGCGGCGCCGGGAGTGCTCTCGCAGTAGAGCACACGCCAGGACTTCGGCTTGTGCGCCGCCGTCCAGGCAGGTCCTTGGATGAAGTAGGGCTTCGCCCAGACCTCGCTATCGATGGTGCGGGGCGCAATGACGGTCACCTGAACAGCGCTCTCGGCCGGAATGCCACGGCGGGGATCCATGATGTGCGAGTAAGCGGTGTCCGCCGACGCGGAACGATTTCTCATAGCTGCCCGAGTGGAGAGAGACATATCTTTGAGGCACACCTGCGCCGCGTTCTTCCGGTGATCCCAGGGGTCGGCAATATTGATGGGCCAGCCTCGGGGCTCATCCGGAGGGTTGCCAAGGCCGAAAATACTGCTGCCGGATGCAGCGACGAGCGCGTTGCGAATACCTCGTGCGCGGAGGACCTCGACCATGCGATCGACGGCGTAGCCTTTGCCCACTCCGCCGGGATCGATCTCGACACCGGCACGATCGAAGCGCACGGCTCGCTTCCGTGCGTTCAGTCGCACGTGCCGGTATCCCACCAACTCGAGCGCTTGGCGGATATGGTCGGGAGATGGAACATGACGGTCTCCGCCGAAGAAGCCCCAGGCGCGCATGAGCGGGCCGACGGTCAGATCAAAGGTTCCTTCGCTAGCGCGGCTGTACTCGATGCAATCGGATAGGAGACGGAACAACTCCGGCGAGACTGCGACCGGACGTGCGGCCGCCTCGCGATTGATACGGCTCCACTCGCTCGTGGGCCGGTAATTCGAGAGCAAGGCGTCCAGGCGGTGGGCTTCCTCAAACGCTGCGTCGATCGCCTGGTTCATGGACACCCGATCAGAGCCATAGAGGACGACGGAAAACGTCGCCCCCATGGCGTCCGTGCTTCTTTCCAGCTGCTGCGCTCCGGCTGCCCGCACCAGCAGGACCGCTGCGAACAGGGCGAGAAACAAACGCCTCAAGAATGCTCCTTCGGCATCTGGTTCTTCCAAAAAGCCTCGTAGTCGACCATCGCTTCTTTGATGGGCACACCCCGCACATCGATCTTGGTCAGGTCCGCCGACCCAAGTCCCGCAGCCTCGGCCAGAAGCATCATGTTGTCGGCGTACTGGAACGTCTCATCGACGGGGTGACACTGGTCCGGAGGATGATCCTTGGGGTTCTTGAACACGCGATACGGCGGCTCATGCCGGCCGGCACGGGGGTTGTAGCCCATGGTGGCCGCGGCCACAGTGTCCGTATTCACGCAGTTCCTGCCGACAACGAGTATGCCCGGGTGAATGGGCTTGGAACCCAGGACCCACGGGCCCTCGCCGCCGACCGTGGCGACGATGCCGTCCGCGATGGCGAGGTCCACCGGGCGCGCCCCGAGAATATCGGCCAGAATTCGAGGAAGCCGCCAGCCCTCGTACCGGTTCGACTTCGGATCGAGCTCGGCGGGCGCACCGGCAGGCGCCTGCACATACCCGTAGTGGAAGACTTGCTCCCGGTCGCTATACACGCCCAGCGGCGTGATGCCGAACAGGTTCTTGATGCAGATGGTGATACCCATCTCTTCGTGGTTCTTCATCTTGCCCAGGCTCACGAAGAAATCGCAGTCCTCATAGGAGTGGTTCATCAGGAACGCCGGAAAGACGTACGGTTTGCTCTGGACTTTCAGCAGAGAGTATTGCTTACCCTCGCCGAGCCTGTCAGTGTCCTCGAATTCGACCAGCGGCGCCGCATTGCGGATGGCGGCGACGTCCCACCCGCCCGAGAGCAACTTGTCTTCAAGCTTGTAGCCGCGCTTGCGGCTCTCGGCGCCTTCGAGGATGCGGATGCGCTTCGCGCCCAGTGCACCGAACGCCGCGACCACCGCGCCGACCACCCGGGGATGCACCCAATGCGTGTCGCCCACCGTGTATCCGGGAAAGGGAGCGCCGCCGGTCAGATTGAGCTTGATGCCGACCGTCTTCCCCTTGACTTGGTTGCCGATCCCGCCGATCTGATCGAACATCTGCCGGAACCGGGCCGTCAGGTCCTCGTCGTAGCTGCGGACCTTGGCGACGGATACCGGTTCCGCCGGACCCGCCGATACGGCCTGCGGCTCTTCGACCGGCTGAGCCTCGGCCGGCCGCACTGCCATTGCTCCTACCGCAAGACCAGAAAGTGCCAGCCAATCGCGCCGCGTCAGATTCTCTCTCATGGTTTGTCTCCTCTCATTCCATCGAAACCGCACCCCATAACAAAAGCTTCGGAATAGTCACTTCCTTTCTTCCCTCGGCGTCCCGCAGCGGCAGATCCACCGCCGCACCCTCGGGTGTTTCCAGGTGAGCCGAGCGGAACTTCCCGGCCACGCGAAGCGTGATCGCCTCCGCCGGGTGGTCGAAATAGTTGAGTAACTGCACGACCAGAGGTTGTCCGGGGCCGCCTCCGCTGACGAACGTGATTACCGACGGCACATTGAACGGGACCACGCCCAGGTCGTCGTCCGAGAGCAGCTCCTTGAGATCGCGCGCCACTGATTCGGGATCTGGATCTTTGTAGACGACCACGCGGCCTTTGCCGGCTGGGACCTCGGTAAACGGCTCCGTCTTCGGAGCCCCGCCCCAGGAGGGACCAGTGATCACGAGCCCGCCGTTCTCGGCGAACTCCTGCAGCAGTTTGCTCTCGGCCGCAGACGGCGGGTCGAGTTCGGTGGCCACGAGCGCGCGGAACTTCACCACTGTAGCAGCGTTCAGCCCGGAACGCGTCACCAGTTGGTAGGGCACCTGGCGGCGTGCCGTAAGATTCAGGTACTCGCCGGCGACATCCTGTTTTGTGCTCGCCGGATCAAGCACGATGCCGACATTCCCATATGGCGCAAGGGAACGCCAGGCGGCGTGACTTTCGGCGAATTTGACATAGCTCCAGAGACGGCGCCATGCATCGAGGGCTGAGGCATCCCGGGCGCGCAGTTTGGCCCGAAGAGCATCGTCGAGCCCGACGATCCAGCGACCGCCGGCTGCGGCAGCGTCGGCGACAGCCCTCGCGTAGTCGACGGCCGATGCGTTCTCGAGCTGGCTGCTGATCCATACCGGACGCGAAGGCGAGGCGAGACTGAACGACCGGACCAGCCAGATGTTTGACTCGATCCACGGCTCGCTCGAGGGCGCACCGCGGATACCCATTTCCGAGAGATTGCGTCCGCTCGGAGCCACGCCTGCGACGGCGACGATCGGTGCTGGCTTCCACCGCCACGGTGCTGCGTCCTTCGCAATCTCGATGACCAACATGGAGCCGGTGGCTTTGCGCAAGGCGGCAGGAAATTCCGCGCCGAACTCGCCTTCAAGCACAAGTCCATCAAGCGCAGACTGGGCGGCATCCGCAGCGATTTTCGACGCATCGCCTGCCGCATAGACGAGACCGAGCACGACCAGACCGCGCTTGTGTGCCGCCTCCGTATAGACCTTCACGAGCTGTTGCTGCTCGGCTTCGACAGCCGCATCGGCGGGCGCGCTCCAGGTGACGAGGAGGCAGTTCGCAGGCGAGCTCTGCAGAAGACTGAGCGTGGCGGGTTCGTACCAGCGCGCGAGGGCGTCGCGGACGGCGGCATCGGCAGGGAAGGTCTTAGCGCGGGTTCGCCAAGCAAGTTACAACGGGCCAACGGTCCAGCGAACCGGAACCCACGTGTCCGGAGACGGGGATCCCGATGCTCCCAGCGTGCACGAAAGCAAGAAGAGCGCTACCAAGCCTGAAAACGAGGACATCGGCCGTGCATACGAAGAGATGGACGCTGAGACTTGACCGAGAACGAGTGCTCGGCCAGGCCTTGACCTTGAATGCGCCCAGTTTCTCCACGCGAAGGGGAGAGTTGCGCAGGTCGCAACCAATTCGCCGTAGATAACAAAGTCTGACCGCGGCAAGGCTCTGGTTCTCCTGGAAAACCAATCCTCGAACACATCTTTTACGCGACCGACTCGGAAAAATCCGTGATTGGAATCACGATCGGGGCAGTTGAGAATCGCAATTTCATTATCGCGTCGCTGCAGCGAATCCACGTGAGAGGTCGTCAGGGCCCCCAAAATAGATGTCGCTCGTCCGCGACCCGCACCCGCACAACACCTACTGCTTACTAAGATCTGTATTTATCACGCTCCAAATTGAGTCCGGCTTGGGATCGTAGGGCACAGCATCATTTCCGAACTCCCAAAAGAACACACCTCCGATCCAGTTTGGAACATCTGGCTGAAAGCTATAACCCTCATTGAGCAGTTCCGTGAGCTTAGCTTTATTCGGTTTGCCTTTGCTGTAGCCCCATTCGCCCATTCCAAGCTTGGCGTTGGGAAATATCTTGTGAAACTGGGTAAATAACGCCGCAAGATCAGGTTTGAAATTCAGGCACTTGTCCCGGTAATAGCTGAGCAGGACATAGTCCAACCCCGCTTTCATATCCGCAGGGATGTTTTGGGTAGCCCATGCGATCGGATCGTACGCCGGCCCCATGCTCGTGGTGCAAGCCGGGTTGGGTTCGTAATAAAGTGTGAGGGCAGCTGTTTTTCCCGCCTTCTTCACAATATGGTAGGCGTTAACCATCTTCGTGATGACGTCTTTGTCGGTTGTGTTTGGAATTTTCCATGGGCAAGACTGCCCTTTTATCGGGATGGGATCGGAGTTGTCGAGCCAGTTGCCGTTGATCTCGTTTCCAACTTCCCATATATCGACGTAATCTCCAAGAGTGGAAACGTAGTCGTTCCAACGCGCCTCGTGGTCGGCCACGTTGAAGCAGAATTCATAAGCTGAATCGAGGACCTCGGCGAATATATAGGCTTTCTTCGATATTGCTTTCGTCGCTGCCAGATATGTGCTGGCTTTCGCACCTTTATTGCTATCAGATCCCTCTAGCTTGTACGTAAGCCGAACGGTGGGAGATGAAGTCAGGTTGCCCAGAGATTCGACCACTTTGTCCAAGTATGCAGTCTTTCTGATGTCCCTGTTATCAGCCACTGTGATGCCATGAATCGGCGTTGGAATCGTCGCCGATGAGCGGTCGACGGTGTGTTTGTCCTGTGCATCCGCTGTCGTAGCGCACATTCCGAAAGAGGAAAAGGCCAGCAGCCAGAGCACGACAGGAAAATGTTTTGTCATAAATTTACCCGCTATTCGCGCCAGCCACCCGCGTTCTGACGTGTTACAGCGTCCCTCCGAGTCGCGAGATAATCTCCAGACAAGCCCGTGTTACGTGATAAGGAGCCTTCCACGGATCCACCTTGGTGTCATCAGTCCGTCCATCTTGATAAAGCGTCGTATACACCTCGCCGTACTGATGATCGACAAAGCGCCCCATGAAGAAATGGGATTCCAAATTGAAAGCTTGCCAATACTTGAGATCTCCGGTGAGCTGGTAGGCGTTTTCAAAGGCGACCATGGCTTCGCACTGCTGCCACCATTCCATGTTCCGGTTGCTTGCGGGTTCCGAGGCCGCACCAGTGCGGTACACGCCTCCGTGTGCGGTATCAAAACCGTATCGGAGAGCGTGATCGACCAATGCCAAGCTGACGCGTCGAATGTTTGCATCATTCTGGCGTCCAACGCGCTGCGCTGCCTCAGTAATCAGCCAACTCGCCTCCAGATCCAGGCCGTATTCGCATTTCTTTGAGTCGCCATCGCGATCGGCGACACTCCAATCATCGTTGAAGTAGTAGCGGCCGTAACCGACCTCCGTATCGATGATCTTGTTGACAAAGATGTTCAGGAGTTCGTTCACCCGGCTCTTCACCTGCGGATCTCCGGTCACGTCGTACAGTGTGGCCAGCGCTTCCAGCAGGCCCAGGTGCCAATCGTAGGACTTTCGTCCGAACGATCCGGCGCCGTTCGGGCCATCCTTGTAGTTGGGAATAAACTGCCAATCGGCAGTGAAGGCGATTCGATAACCACCATATTGACTATCGTGTGCGTGCTGGTCGATAACATGGAACAGATCCAGCGCTTCCTGCGCAGCTTGATGATCGTGGAAGGCGAGAGCGTACTCGGCCAATCCCTCCATGACGTACGACATCGGATTCAACTGCTTGGTCGAGTCCGCGATTCTTCCTTCGCGGGTCACCATGAAGTAATAACCGCCGTGCTCTTTGTCCCACATCTTTTCGCGCAGAAACTTTCGACATTCAGCTGCCATTTTTTGATACATGGGATCCGGATAGCGTCGGTACGCTTCAGAGAACGACCACAAGGACCGTGAAATCAGTACGACGGACTTGTTGCCGTAGTCGGTCGGCCGGCCTTGACGGTCAAGCCGGCCAAGGAAACCTCCATATTGTTTATCGACAGCGTGATCGATCCAGAATTGCAACACGTCATGCTGCAGCGTGTCGCGGAACAGGACCGCCCAGTCCTGTGCCGCCTCGCCATTCATCTGGGCCGGGGCGGTTCTCGAACAGCAGCAGATGGAAAGGAAACCCAGGACACAGGTCATCCTCAAGCAGAGTTTCATAGGGCCTCTCGCAAACAACGGATGTTCCAAGCCCCGGAAGCGTAGCCGGATCTCAGAAAGAAAATTTCAGCGCTACCTGCCCGATCCGCGGGGCACGCGCACCTGTGACCAAACCGAAGCTGCCGAGAATATCTCCGGTAACACCGCTGAACTGCGCGTGGTTGAAAACATTGAAGAATTCCGCCCGGAACTCCAGATTCGTTTTTTCTGTGATCGGCGTGCTCTTGTGGAGAGAGAAGTCCCAGTTGTTTGTGCCGGGACCGTGGAAGAACCGGCGGTTGGAATTGCCGAACACGCCCTGGGCTTCGGGGGAGAAGGGGGATGTATCGAACCATTGTCCAGTTTTTCGGATGTCAAGAAAATGGATCGGCTGGCCATTGTAGTTGGGTACATCTGCTCCCCCGCAGCCGCACAAGGAAGCATCGTCACTCTCGCTGAGGGTCACCGGGAACCCGGTAGTGAAGCGAGTGATACCCGTGACGGTCCAACCCGAGAGCAACTTACCCTGGACGCCGTGTGCTGATTTGGTGAAGGGCAAATCATAACTGTAGCTCATGACAAAATTGTGGGTTAAGTCAAAGGTGGAAAGTGCCCGGCTAGCGCGTGGATTATAGGGATTAGGCTCATCATAGAAACCGGAAGAATTGTCGAAGGACTTGGACCAGGTATAAGCGCCCAGGAAGCGGAACCTGCCGACATCCTTTTGCACACTGGCCTGCAAGGCATCGTAGGCCGAATTTGCCTCGGTGGCCTCCCACGGGTTGCTCTGGAAATCGAGCAGGCCCTCGGACAGCCCACGACCCGAGGTCACCGAATAGGGCCGGGTTCCGTAGGAGACAACCTGGTTGGGATTGCTGGCGCTGTAGTAAATGGTGTCTTCTCCGTATTGGCCGCAGCCCTGACCCGCAGGCACAACCGAGGGCTGAAGGGCCTGGCACGTGGCGGCATTCCCGGGATTCAATTCGATTTCGTTAAGCAGGTGATGGCCCCGCGATCCCACGTAGCCAACGGTGAGCACAGCCGAACGCGCAAGTTCGCGCTGGATGGTGAGATTGAACTGCTCGGAATAGGGAAGCTTATTGTCGGTCCGGTACGTAGGCGCGGTAGCAATGGGAAGATATTGATCCCAGATTCCGGTGGCTCCTGGCCGCGGAATGGTGAAGGGGAAGCGCTGCCCGGGGAAATTGGCTGCGCCGGCACGGGACTCGTAAGGCTGTTCCAGATATACCGGCACGGGACTGACGTAGAACAGTCCGAATGGAGGATCACCCACTTCGTTGAACAGGGTCAGATCCTCGATCGCCGTGTAGTAGATCCCACCACCGGCGCGAATGCTGGTCTTTCCCGGACCGCCAAAAATCTTTCCTAATACGCCCTCTCGGGCGCTGGGCGAGTAGGCGATGCCAAGCCGAGGAGCAAACCGGTTGTATTGCGTCGGAGCAAGCGTTCGTGGCACTCCAGGATCGCCTGGGAACTCAAAGCCTTCCGGGGCATCCGGATAGATTTTCGATTGCTTTCCGGGCACAAAGGTTTGAAGCCGGTTCTTTGTGTCATAGAAGGGCTGGCTGACATCCCAGCGCAATCCGTAGTTGATGGTGAGGTTCGAACTCGCCTTGTACGTGTCTTGCACGTAGAGCCCGAAGTACTTGGTGCGGGAGTCCAGGAGCTGCAGGCTGGTTTGATTGAAGAAGTCCGGGGCGCCTAATAGGTAGTCGGCGAAATCGTTGCCGGTCTCGCCTCCCGAGAACGTGAACCAGCCATTCGGCGTGTAGGTGTTGCGTTCGTTGACCTGGATATAGCGGACATCGCCGCCAAATTTGAGGCTGTGTCTTCCCTTCACTTTCGTAAAATTGTCCGTGATCTGATACGTATTGTTGTACTGGCCAGTAATGCCGTCGGGCATTCCGAACGATGCGCCCGTGTTGTTCAGACCGATCGACGCTACACCTTCATACTTTGGATTTGAGGGGATGACGCCCAAGCCACCTTTCACAAACCCAAAACTAGTGATGTCGCCTAGTCCCTCCACCGGCTTGTTTTTCAGGAAGGCGAAGCGCGTATAGCTCACATGGAACTCATTGACCGTACTGGCATTGAAGATGGTCGTGTAATTTACCCCGATCTGCTGCGCCCGCGATGGCGTGTCCACCGCAAAGCCCGGCAGGTTCGAGAGCGGATTGTAGGGAGCTAGGTAATCGGCGTCGTCCCAGTGGTAATAGACGGACAAGTTCCCCCCGTGGCCAGTGGCCAGGTCAACTTTAACTCCGAACTTGTTGTCCTTCACATTGGACTTGTAGGCCGAACTGGAAAAGAAGGGCTGGCCGTTGCTCGTTCCGGTCAGTGTGGGGATAAACTGCAGAGTCTTTACGGCGGCTGGAGACCAGGCTGACTGAGGAATACAGGGGCCGCCTGTGGACTGAGGACAGACGATTAGGTTCGCTGGAAACACGCAACCCGTTGCCGATGTATAGTCGGTCGTGTTACAGCCACTGAACCAGTATGACTCGTCCGGGACCACCTTGTACCCCAAGCGCTGACTGAGCACGTTGGCAAAGTTGGTCGGGTAGGTAGTGTTGTCACCGCTCCGCACCGATCCGCTAAAGGCCCCAAAGCCAGTAGTCCCCAGATCAGAGAAGTCGCCGCCTCGCTCAAGATTCGATGGCACCGGGATGATGCCTGAAGAGACTCCTGCCACCTCACGCGTACCTTGGTAATCGCCGAAGAAGAACATCTTATTCTTTACGATTGGCGTCCCGATGGTGCCGCCGAACTGGTTCCGTTTCAGTTCACCTCGGGTCGGATCGAAATAGCCACGAGCATCCATGTCCTCGTTCCGCAGGAATTCGTAGACGGAGCCGTGAATCTCGTTTGTTCCGCTCTTGGTCACGACGTTGACAATGGCACCCGAAAAGCGCCCGTATTCAGCGTTGAATGAACTCGTCATCAGCCGGAATTCCGCGATGGAGTCGAGAGTGGGCACGATGGAGGCGCCGTTGTTGACGCTTTCCTCGACATCGCCGCCATTGACCAAGAACGAGTTGGCCGATTCCCGCTGCCCGTTGACCGACACTTGACCAGAATTGCCGTTGCCAGAAACCGGGCGGTCATTGACGGCGTCGTCGGAGGCAACCGGCACCACGCCTGCCTGCAGGCCCATCAAGTCAATGTAGCTGCGGCCATTCAGCGGCAAGGTTGTCATCTTTTTGTCCGAGATGACGTCTCCCAGTTGCGTATTGCTGGTGTCCACCTGGGCGGCGTTGGCGACGACTTCCACCGTCTCTTTGAAGGCATAGACTTTGAGGGTAAAGTCGGCACGGTACTTCTGGTTCACATCCAGCTTGATGCCGGTCAGAGCGGTGGTCTGGAAGCCCGAAAGTTCTACCTGTACGGAATAGTTCTCGCCCACCGGGACGCTCAGAAATTCGTAGGTGCCGTCCGCGTTCGTCCTCACCTTGCGGACTAGCCCGGTGTTCAGGTTGTGTAAAGCTACGCTGGCGTTGGCCACGGCCGCGCCACTGGAATCCACTACGGTTCCCACAATCGTGCCGGTGACTTCGGCATAGAGGATTTGTCCGGCACAGAGCAGGATTGCGGCAAAGCTGCAAACCCAGAACTTGGGGAGCGATTGGCGCTTCATGCAGCACCTCCAGGGTCAGTCTCGGGACACAGGCGAGAGGTGCCTGATAAATTACTCAGTAGCTCCCCTCATCCGATATCCCTTCATCCAGTGCCTGCCACATTGGAGTTACTTCATGATGCGCGTCTTTATAAAGGGCCGTCTTGGCGGAGGTACCACAGAAGCAGCCGCCGGTAAAGGTTGGCAGGTCCATGCGCATTATTCTGAACGGGGACACATAACCGCATATGTAGGTTGGTTGTCAACAAGAAAATTGGGAAACCGCCCCCGGCCAGCCTTCCACAGATCAGCTGTTCTTATAGCTAAGTCCATCTTGTTCAAATGTATGCGAGAATAATTCAAAATAATTATCTGCCTTGGTTTGGACCAACTAGGGCAGTTGTCGGATCGTCTCCTGCACTCTATGTATGCTATGTGTATATGTTCGAGGCTCACAGATGGCAGCGGATTTTGCGGATCTGGAGCCGCACTTCATTGTGCTTCTGTTTCTTTCTTGGCGTCATCATCGCGCGCCTGGTCGTCGTGCGGATCCTGTTGTTCCTGTTTGTGCAGGCGGTTGAATTCCGCAAGCATGTGCTCCGATTTTTCGGGCTCTCCGAGTTTGGCGTAGATCCGGCCCAGCTGATAGTAGGCTGCGATCAACCCCGGGTCGTACCTTATGGCTTGTTCTAACTGCAGTGTAGCTGCCCGCAAATGACTGGAACTGGCCAAGAGTTTCCCTAGCTCGTAGTGCGACAATGCGTATTCCGGCTTGAGTTGGATCGCTTTTCTGAAAAACCGTTCCGCCTCCGCGTTTCTGTCCATGCGTTCCAGCAGGATTCCGAGATGACAGTTGAGACGGGCGTTCCCTGGTTGCAGAGCGACGGCGCGACGTAGAGAGGTCTCAGCATCGTCCATTTTCCCTAAGTTCACCAAGGCAATGGACTGCACAAATAGCGCCCTCGCCGACTTAGGGTTCAGTTCCACAGCCCGTGTCAAATCCTTCACGGCCTCTTCGTAGAGACGGAGGAAATACGAACTCACACCCGCAAGGTAGTAAGGCTGCTCCCAATTGGGGGCGAGCGTGATGGCCTTTTGCGCCGTCTGCAGAGCTTCATTCTGGTCCCCAGCACGCTGCAGGAGACGCGTCCGCAGCACGAGAATCTGTGGGTTATCAGGGGCGAGATCGAGGGCCTCTTCGGATTCCCTGTCGGCTTCGGGGAACCGATGGGAAAGATAGTAAGCACTGGCGCGCAGGTAATGGTCGTCCGACGTTCCCGGTTCCCCAATCGTCAGAAGGACTTCGTCTGGTTGTCCGGATTGCAGGTACGCGACCGCCAATTGATGGCGAAGCTCGGCGTCATCCCCGCGACTGCGAAGGGCCCTCTGCAGGTAGGGAACAGCATCTTTAGGCTGGTCTCTCTGCAGGAAAAGCTGCCCGATCGCCGTGCACCATTGAGAGTCAATCCCAAACTGCTTGGCCGAATCCCTGGCCTCCGCTCGCGCTGCAGCGACTTGTCCGATCTCGAGTTCTGCTCGAACGATATTGAATGTTACATCGGGGCGCTTCGGATCGAGCGCTCTCGCTCGCTGCAATTTGATGAGCGCCTCAGCGGGATGGCCCAGTTCCTGAAGCACCATCCCGAGGTTGTATATCGCATCTGCTTGCCTGGGATCGAGCTTCACCGCTTCCTCGAGCTGCGCGCGTGCCTCCTGGAGTTTTTGTTCCTTCACATAAGCCAGCGCCAGATCGTAATGGCCGGAGTACGACCGGGGCTGCAGCCGGAGTGCTCTTTGGTATTGCTGGATCGAATCGGCGGTTGCGCCGTTACGGAATTCAGTCAGACCCAGCAGCAGATATGCATCTGCGCACCGCGGGGCGATCTGGACGGCCTGGTTGAGCTCCTGGAGTGCGGTCACCGAATCCTTGGCATCGATGGCGGCCTGGGCGCTGCTCAGGTGGGAACGGGCCGTTGCACAACCCGGGCCATTGTTTTGGGCGGATGCGCTCGCCACCAGCTGCGCCGAGAGGAGCAGCACAAACCAGGGATTATTACTGTGTTGCTTTGTTATCCGGCCGGTGAGGTGTTCGGAAGATTCTGTCAAGCGGAGGTTGGAGATCGCAGAACTGCCAAGCCGTTGCACGGGTCGAGAATATCACCAGCGGGAAATGGTTTCATGTTGACTGCCCAGAACCTGCTGACTCGAGAACACGGGACCCTAGCCCCGGTTCCAACCTTTGTTATTCACAATTCCCTTTCCTTCTCGTATCGTGACCAGTTGGTTGGCAGGTATAGCGTTGTGGCGTTCGTGCAGTCCGTTTGGCCAGTAGATATCCAGATCCATCACCTTGGACTCTCCGATGCCGAAATGCAGGCGAGGATCGCTTGAGGAGTAGTAGCTGGACTGGCTCACTCTGGCTTGTGCCTGGACTTTATTTCCGTAGTGAACCAAGACTCGGGCGCCGATGGCGCTGCGATTGGATTTCACGCCCTCCAGCAGGATCTTGATCCAGTTCTGCTTGCCGGTAAGGTCGTTTCGCAGCAATGACGGCGGTTCATTCATATTGATAATCAGAATGTCGATATCGCCATCATTGTCGAAGTCCCCAAAAACACAACCCCGTCCCGAATGTGGTTCGATGACGCCCGGCCCCGCCTCCTCCCCGAGTTCTTCAAACATTCCATTCCCCAGGTTCCGGAAAACAATGCGTTGCGTTTTGTAGGGATAGTCTGGCAGCTTGCGCTCGACCTCCGGGTAAACGCTTCCGGTGACGATAAAGATGTCCGGATACCCATCATTGTCGAGGTCGGCAACTCCTGTGCCCCAACTTACAAACCTGGTTTCGACGCCAATTTTTGCGGCCCGAGTCCGGTCATCGAAGTTGCCCGTGCCATCGTTGCGGTAAATGCCGCAGGTATCACCCATGAAATGCGTCTTGAACAGATCCAAGTGTCCGTCCAAGTCGTAGTCTCCGATGCCGACTCCCATTCCTGCCTGCTCCATGCCGTCGTCGCTCAATGCGACACCGCGAACCACACCTTCCTCCCGAAACGTGCCGTTGTGATTGTTCATGAACAGCAGACTGGGAGTGGAATCACATGCCACGAAGATGTCGGGCCATCCGTCCTCGTCAAAATCCGCCGCGACGACTGTCATTCCATAACTTTCAGTGCCCTTGTCAATTCCTGCTTCCTTGCTGACGTCGGTGAACGTGCCGTCGCCGTTGTTGCGATACAGCAGGTGGCGTCCGGTTGGCAGCCCCATCGGTCCGCAATTCACCGGAATTCCTTTCCAATTGCAGGTCGCACCCTCCCCCGGCACTGGAGCTTTCTCCAGATCGAAGCGTATGTAGTTGGAAACGAACAGATCCAGGTGACCATCCCGGTTGTAATCGACGAAGCTGCAGCCAGCTCCCCAGCGGGTTTCGGCCCTGAGCAGTCCCGCTTCTTTGGTGACGTCGGTAAAGGTGCCGTCGCCATTGTTTCGATAGAGCCGGTTCTGTCCAAAATAGGTGCAAAAAATGTCTTCCCATCCGTCGTTGTTGTAGTCTCCGATGCAAACGCCGTTCGCCCATCCCACCGCATGCAGCCCAGCACTCTCGGTCACGTCAGTGAAAGTACCGTTGCGATTATTCTTGTACAGGCGATTGGTGGCTTGTTCTGGCGCGCCCTCAAGGCGTGTTCCACAGAGCAGAAAGATGTCCATCCACCCATCGTTGTCGTAGTCGATGAAAGCACATCCGCAACCATTCGCCTCAAGGATATATTTCTTGGATTCGGTTCCCCCATAAATGGTGGATTCGTGTAACCCAGCCGACTTTGCGACGTCAACGAAACGCGCATTGAAGGGACGTCCCGAACTGGCCGGGCGAGCTTGAGGTTTCACGCCCCGCGAGGCAATGCCCTGCTGCTGGGCGAGGGCAACAAAATCGCTCGGAATCAGTAACGCACTCAGAGTACCGGTAACAAAGGAGCGGCGCGTGATTTTCATAGAGACCAAGGATCAGATGGTTATCGTGAACTGCTGGTACTTCGCCGATGCAGGTCACGCTGGCATTTTACCGTTTCGGCGGCACGTCGGTTGCTGGTCTTTCAACGAGCCTAGTCACTACAGTTTTGTTGAAGGCGAGCCTTGGTTCGGAAAAGTACCCGTCAGATGGGGTAGCTTCAGGATTGTCTTCCGACACCCGCTTCTCGCCCGACAAGCGCCCCTCCAAAACGCATCTCACCATGCGCTTCTCGCGGCACGGCAGAGACGCGCACTCCTCCAGCTTCTGCCTTCATCTCGAGCGCGGCGGATGAGGGTCTGCCGCGCGATCGTAGAGCGCTGCAGCCTCCCAGGCTGCCCTTCGAGCAAAGCCCGAAGGTTCATCGCTCCCCGCGCTGCCTGCGTATCTCCTCCAGTCTCTTCTTCAAATACTCCCGGTACTCCTCCTGCAGCTTCGGATCTTTCGGAGAACCATAGATCTCTGACGATTTGTACTTGCCTTCATCGAACTTCTTCTTTGTCCACTCATCGTGAACATGGATCTCGTCGGCGCGATCGAGCACCTCCTCCACGAGTTGCGGCGGAATAAAATAAACGCCTTCGCGATCGCCAATTACAAGATCACCCGGCATCACAGTGACCCCGCCGATCCTCACCGGAATATTGATGCCCGTTAGCATCACGTTCCCAATGGGGGTGGGATCCGCCGCGTGAAAGTATCCGGGCATGTCGATCTCAGACAGCCCATCCAGGTCGCGGATGCTGCCGTCGACGACTAACCCGCCGCCATTCGTCGCTTTCATCACGTAATAGAAGAGATTGTCCCCGACAATCGTGCCGCCCAGCTTTTTGCCGAAAAGATCGACCACCAGCACATCACCCGGTTGCAGCATGTCGATCGCCGTCTGATTCATCAGGCGCGGCAGGCCGTGTGCTTTAACTTTGTTCTCCGCAACCTCGTCAACATCCGCTCGCAAAGGCATGAATTGCACGGTGAACGCGCGTCCTACCATGGTCTTCCCGGGATGTAACACCTGAAATCCGTCGGCGTACTGATTATTGAAATCCCTCTCGTGCAACGTAGCCCACACCTCTTCCGACGAAAGATGACGGGCCCGCTCTATCATGGAATCCGGCACTTTCGGCCGCCCGTCAGGAAGCCTGTCAAACGGAGACGACGCCGTGTAGTCGATCAGTTCCTGCTTCGAGAACGTGAACAACTGGGCATGAGCGTACTCCGAGGCGAGAAGAACCAGAACGCAAACGATCTTGACGAGATTTCCAGGGGACGTGCGCCAAGCCATTTTCAGCAATGTCATTCCACTCTCCTCAATTCTCGTGATGTTTTAAAACCTGCTGTTTGCCGTCGAGCTTACAATTGTATGTCGCAAAAAGATACATGTGAAAGCCGCAACGCGGCTGAAACACGTGTACTGGCGGCACGGCAGAATAACGCGCGCTTGCGGCACTCTGGACGAGCGGCGCTTTAGCTCCGCTAATGGGCTGCTGATCCGAAAGGGTTTCAGCTCCGGTGTTTTTCTAACCCCAACTTTGGCACCAGAGGATAAACAAATGAACACCAGGGGACTAGATCGTCGTGATCTCTTGAAAACCTCGGCCTTGGCGATGGGAGGCGCGTTTCTTGCTGAGACCGCCGAAGCATACCCCAGGGCGGTCAACACTGATTCCAGTCCCTCGACGTTGAAGATCACGGACCTGCGGGTAGCGACGGTAGTGAAGCCCGGCCCGAGCCCATGTCCGATCATCCGCATCGACACCAACCAGGGCGTGTACGGTCTGGGTGAGGTCCGCGATGGCGCAAGCCCCACGTACGCCTTGTTCTTGAAGAGCCGCATCGTTGGCGAGAATCCCCTACAGCTCGACAAGATTTTCCGCAAGATCAAGCAATTCGGCGGACACGCCCGCCAGGGCGGCGGGGTCTGCGCCATTGAAATGGCTCTCTGGGATATCGCCGGCAAAGTCTACAACGCTCCCGTTTACGCGCTCATCGGAGGCGGCAAGTTCCGCGACAAGATTCGCATCTACGCCGACACCACCGAGTCGAAAGACCCGAAGATCTACGCTCAGCGCATGAAGGAGCGCAAGGAAGCCATGGGCCTGACCTGGCTCAAGATGGACCTGGGAATCGAGATGGTATCCGACACTCCCGGCACCGTCACCAACCCCACCGACCTGAATCAATGGCAAGCCAACCAACTTCCCCATCCTCTCCTCGGAATGGAAGTCACGGACAAAGGCATCGCTATGCTTGAGCAATATGTCGCTGCCGTGCGCGATGCAGTCGGCATGGAAATTCCGCTCTCAATGGATCATCTGGGCCACCTGGGAGTGAAGTCGATCATCCGTCTCGGCAAGGCTTATGAGAAATACAATCTGTCGTGGATGGAAGACGTGATCCCCTGGATGTACACCGATTTGCTCCAACAAATTTCCGACCAGAGCCCGACCCCCATCCTCACCGGCGAAGACATCTATCTGAAAGAGCCCTTCCGCGTCTTGTGCGAAAAGCACGCCATCGGCAAGATCCAGCCCGACCTCGCCACCGCCGGAGGCGTCCTCGAAACTCACAAGATCGGCGACATGGCCGAGGAGTTCGGGGTTCCCATGGCGATGCACTTCGCCGGCACGCCAGTCGCCTGCATGGCGAATGCCCACTGCGCGGCCGCGACGCAAAATTTCCTGGCTCTCGAAAACCATTCGCTCGATGTGCCGTGGTGGTCGTCGCTTGTCGAAGAGGGAATAGAAACTCCCATCGTCAATCACGGCTGGATCGACGTCCCCGACCGCCCCGGCCTTGGTGTGACGCTGAACCAAGACATGGTCCGCCAGCATCTCGCCCCCGGCACCGGATACTTCGAACCAACGCCCCAATGGGATCAAGAACGCTCGTGGGACCGCCTCTGGAGCTAATGGCACCCCAGCCAGCCAAAAGCGGGCTGGCTGGGGCCCCGCCGCCAGTCTACTTTCTGTTTTGGGTGAACTGAATCTCAGATGTGTAGCTTAACTTCCGGTCTCAAACTGTCCCATTTCCGCTGACGCGGCGTACCTGGACACCTGGCCTCTTTTCCTTACTTCGGGTCTCGCTTTCAGATGTTCCGAAGCTCTGGGTAAGTGATCAATAGTGAACAGACTCGTCAGGACACGTGTTTGTATTCTCTAAACTTCTTCGACTGCAAGCGAGAGTCCCATGTTTTCCAGTCAACGCGAAAAGCGGGCACCTCTCCACATAATGGCTCTAGTGGAATTGGACATGCAGAAGATGCGGGTGCGGTTTCTTTTGGTGCGTGAGGCGATCAGAAAACGAATGCAAGAACTGGAACACCCCAGGGACCATGAAGCGAACCCTACGGATCTGCTTAAACGGTGAAACAGACGCAGGAATGCGTCTCGCGCCAAATGCGGGACGTGGCCTGGGAACTTCTTTTAGGATACGCTAGCGATTGTCCGCTACAACGATCTGTCGGTTGAGTATGCCTGCGGCTTCAGTAAGTGTCAGGCCATCCGGCACTCGATGGAAGTCGCTGTGGTTTTCGGTCTCTTGTACCCCAATTGTCTTGAAGAGGAGAGCTTTCCCCTTCATGTCCACACCCAGGACAGTCATTTCCCAGTGACCCAGCGCGACCTCTGCCTGCCTAACCTCGAACTTGCCCCCCTTGTCCAAATGTCCTAACAGTCCGCCTCCGAATTTCACGTCCTCCATGAGATGGCCATTGAGCGCTGCCAACCTCTCTTGTTTGGTATCGACCGTCATCTCACCTTCCATTCCGTGGAAGACCCGGGCTTCAAGGGAAGGAGGCTGAAAATTCGGGTTCGGTCTGAAGGTTAGCGTTACGAGGTCCCCCTGACGACCCGCGTAGTCGAACACAAATACGTCAGGCAGAATCCTCAACAAGCGCGCCCCTTGTTCTGCTTTCCTGTTGCTCGCCTGCTGTAAATTTCGTTGCTCATCTGGATGGCTGACGAGCCTCTGCACGCGCTGGTTCTCTTTCTGCTGCTGTTTGGCGTCAAGTGGGTGACCATCAATGGAGAGAAGTTGACTAAGAGAACCATTGTTTGTCTCGAGGATTTCCTGGACATGTTTCTTCCCGGATTCCTCTTTTTCGAGCCGGTACATCCAGTGGCCGTGATCCTCATCCTGGACTTTCAGTTCGTTGGCGACCACCTTCCGTGCCAGTTCGTTCGCCGACATTCCGAGTTTCTCAAAATCCGATTGGGAGAGTGCGTTCGATCCGAGCAGAATGATCGTCACCATGACGGCGGCGAGGCCGTTTACTAGTCTCACAGCCAATGGCGACGCCACTCTGCGGCACGTTTTGAACCAGGTGTGCATCTCGTTATTTCTCCCATGAGACGCGCGCTGCGAGCGGCCCAAACTTCATGGGTCCGCAGCGGTGGATTCCCGCAACTGCCATCATGGAACGAAGGCACCCAAAAAGCTGGTCAAAAGCGCGCACTCTTCCGGCCGAGTTGCTGTCCCAGTATGTCGAAGACTATGGCGAGGCTCGAGAGGATGGCCCGTCGTCTGTAATTCCAGTCTCGACGGTACCAGGCGGTTGCTCTTCTTCGAGTTCGTTTTCGGTAGGCTGCACGGAAGTCGAATGCATCGAGCCACGTCCAGCCGTGTCCAGTTTCTCGATTGAAGAAGTAGGAATCTGACTATCCGAGGTGCGAGCCGAAGCCGTTTTGAGCTCGTCATGCGCTATGATCGCGGCCACTTGCGCGTTTCTTAGATCGGGCGTTTCCGCGATTGTCGCTGGATCGGTGTTGACCCTATGTAGATGCAAAATCTCGCGAACTGTGCTGTCCGATACTTTAGCTAGTGGCAAGTTCCACCCCTCTTCAGTTGGCCGAGCGCACCGGTGGTCGCGGGCGACAAGCACAAACCCGTCAGATGCACCCCTGATTCGATGAAACCAGTTGGCGAAGGATGAACTGGTGATTATGAATCAGATGCTCAGGACGGACAAGAGCCTACCCACCCGAACGTGACCTGCAGTTCGTAGCGGGCTTGGTCGTCTGGAGGAACATGTCGTCGCAATTGGTAGTCTACTAGCTAGGGCTTCAAAATTGTAGACGGACAGGGTAAGTCAAAATCAGCGATCAGGGTCGAGAGTTAGATTTCTGACGATGCGTCATTCCGACGGGTCCTTCTGGCGCGTCGCCTTTACCCCCGAGAGAATCCCCACGCCTAACAGTACGATCGCGCCTGCGACAATCCAGTGCGTGGGCATGTGCATCAGGTGCGCACCGTACATCAATCCGCCAATCATGATTGCGAAACCGATGGCGTAAATCCCAAACGACATGGCATCTCCTTTTCAGATCCATTGTGAAGGCTTGCGCGCGAGAGATCGACTGCTCCTTTGCGATATCCCGGGTCCGACCGCCAATATTCTCAGGCATCGGCCAACGACGCCAGGTTCTACTGTGATGAACTGGCTTTCTGATTCTTGACCTGGAGATCATTTACCACTTGCAGAACGTTCGGCACTCCGCTCGCCACTTTCTCGGCGCCTGAGCGCAGTTCTTCCGAGTTCACCTCTCCGGTCAGCGTGACTACTCCGCTCTTCACTTCGTATTTCACGTTGTGGTGCATCTTGTTCTGGATCAGCGCGGCGTCCAGATTGTTCTCGATGCCTCGGTCCAGATCGGAGTTTACGGCCTTGGCTGCCTTTTCCGCGCCCACAGGAATCACGGCAATCTCGTCCGCGACGACCTGTGCGCCCGCGAAAGACTTTGCCAGGGATTCGGCTTGTGTCTTGTCGTTCTCACTGGGAACTTGTCCGCCAAGGGTCACGATGCCCTTGTCACGGTCCTGACTGACGGAGACGTCTTTGAGGCCTGCTTGATCGAGCGATTTACGGATGCTGTCCGAGACATCGGGCGACTTTGCGGAGGCCCCTGAGCAGGCCACCAGAGCCCCAATTGCGAGCATCGTGAACAAAGTGAGGACCAACTTAATCGTTTTCATGTTTTCCCCTTCAATCGAATCTAGATTGGATCCGGGAGAATGAGCAATTTCCTGCCTGTGGACAACCCAGAATCGCTCATTTGCTCCAGCAGCGCTGTGCAGAATCGCTCACTCTGTGAGGAAGTGCGTCCTGCTACTTATCAAGGCCGCGCGTATGGCCGCTTCGCCCTTTGGGTCCTATAGGGGCGCCGTTCCCATCATGGCTTCCGATCTCTCGATGCTCCCAATCAGCGATTTATGCGCAGCTTTGTGGCGATGCGCACGTTCAGAATCTGGGGGCCTTTGAGGGGCCATCTTCCTGGGGTGGACTGCTATAGCCGGCCACGACTACCTGGTTCGCCAGTTGCGCGATCACAAGGCAGTAATTGAGGACGAGGATTTGGAAGGCGACGGACTGGTGCAGTACGCGCAGAT
>Ga0074045_10001780_pt1 | contig 20486 bp, 19 predicted proteins | sample BogForMeECP23OM2_FD_94442 | JGI IMG/M metagenome (GOLD analysis project Ga0074045, IMG submission 94442) | Bog forest soil microbial communities from Calvert Island, British Columbia, Canada - Bog Forest MetaG ECP23OM2 | ecosystem: Environmental > Terrestrial > Soil > Wetlands ...
GAATCTTCCTTCCCAATCAGCATTTCCTATTCCGGAGCCAAGTCGATCAATTTCTTCTTGCCGTGGCACTAGACTAATGCGGTCGAACATCGGGTTGACTCTGGCGTATGTTCCTGAACTGTATCCGTACGTTTCTTCTTTGCCTTCGATTGTCATTGTGTGAACGCTGGATGGAAAATTCAGGTTAAGAACGTCGCCCATGAAGACATCGAAGTTTTCTGTTCTGACGGCATTGTGAACCAGAGCTCTCGCTCCGCAGGAAAATATTTGTTTCAGATGCGTTTTGGTGGCAGGTAAGACCTTAGAAGATCCTGTGGAACCCCTCGTCATCACCCAGCATTCAGGCGGTTCAGAAAGAAATGCTTGGTATTTTCCTTCTCTGACTTTGGCTAGGTAAGGCATCAGCTGTTGGTAATTCGCTATTGGAAAGCTCGATTGGTACTGTGGGATTCCGCTTATTTCGGCAGCGTGAAAACTTGCCCCATACTCAGTTTTGCTGTACTCTTTCAGAAGCGTGTCAAGGATTTTTTCCTGGGCTTCTTGAGGTTTTTTTAGGGATTCGTACCACGGACCGATTATTGTCTGAAGAAGACTAAGACCGTTTTCGTCAATGGACATTGTGTTGCCCTGCTTCAGTATGTCTGGGTTTCTTGTATTTCTGATTTTTGCAAGTTGTAAGAAAACGATTTAGTAATTGTTTATCTTCTCAAAGAGTCGCGAGAGCTTATTGTTTATCGTATTTCTCCACTTCATTGTTAACGATGGTTAAGTCAACGCATGCTTGCTTGAACATCTCTATCGTGTCAGCGTCTGCGTGATAGCGTTTTTCGCAAACCACCCGTTTTATGCCCGCGTTGATTATTATCATCGCGCAGGTTCGGCATGGCGTCATTTTGCAGAAAAGTGTGGCTCCTTCAAGCGGTATCCCGAATCGCGCTGCTTGGATGATTGCGTTTTGTTCCGCGTGAAGCGTGCGAACGCAGTGCTGGGTTACGTTGCCGGTGCTGTCGAAGACTTTGCGCATGTCGTGGCCTACTTCGTCGCAATGCGGCAAACCAGCAGGGGCGCCAACGTACCCCGTTGTCATTATTCGTTTGTCTTTTACGATTACGCAGCCGCTTCTTCCGCGGTCGCAAGTTGCGCGCCTTGCTACGGCCTCGCAAAGATCCAAGAAATATCTATCCCAGTTAGGTCTTGAATTGGTCTCCAACGTTTTCAGCCTCATGCAGTTTTAGAGAACTATCTCCTCATTACAAATTAATAAATCATCTTACATTTCAGTGAATAATTGGGTGCTAGTAAAGTTTCACGCCTCTAAGATCAGTTTTTAGAAAATGTGACTCGGTGCATATGATTTCCGCTTTTTAATATCTATTTTTTAGTTTTGATTGAGGATCATTGACAGCAATGGACTTTAGATGTTTTCTTCTATTGACGTTAAGGGACGCCTCCAGACTTTAAAGGACGGTAAAGGACGGTAGTGGACGGTAAAGGACTTTAAAGGACGGTGCCCACAAATGATTCAAGGTCAGTAACAAAAAAACAGCCAAAAAAACAAGCTTCAAAAATATTTATTAAACGAAAAACAAAAACATGCAAAACCTAACCTCAACTACACACTCTTGCAGTGAACCTTTATTTTTGGTAAATGTGGATTTCTCGGCCAATCTTATGCCGCTCATCGATCTCAATCAAGGAACCAAGACTTTCCAATGCTTCAACAGCTTCCAGCTTTTCTGGAAACATTTCTTTGGTGAACGGTTGTACCCGGTTGAATCCGAGGCTCTCAAGTTTCTCGCAGATTGACATCGTCACTGCTTGCCTGGAACGTGTAACAATGTAGGGCGTCACAAGCACCAATCGCCCGCCCGCCTTAAGCACTTGGTAAGCTTTCTCAACAAAACCAAAAAACAGCGGCTGAAGCTTTTCAATAATCTTTAATGCGTAAGGTCCAGTAGGCACTTGACGTAATGCTGGACCTAAATCTGGTTCTGTAACTATGCAGTCAACCATTTCTTGACCGATTTTCTGCGTGAGTTTACTAACATCGCCCTGAACAACCCTGAAGTCTGCATTTTCAAGACTGTATTCTCTGGTGAGCCACTCGAGATTTTCGGTAGCTGCTTTTACACACCAAGAATTAGCGTCAACGCCTACAACCTTAGCTCTACCCAATAACGCTTCTTGAAGAATCGTGCCAACGCCACAGAAGGGGTCAAGCAAAACTTTTCCGGGTGCGCAAGCAGACAAGTTAACCATCATTCGTGCTATCCTCGGTGGCATAGCGAAAATTCTTCTTTCGTTGGGCTTGCCCACATCTCTTTTTTGGAATTCGAATGGGTTGTGAACGCCGACTGTAGATCCGACCCAAGTCTTCTGCTTGCCGATGCAAACCAGCACTTCCGATTGGTTTTCGACTAGCTTCTTCTTAATTACTTCGACATGGCTTAGCTGCGGTAGCCCTCTGTCTTTCGAAAAGCCCATGAACTTTGATTTTTTTCCGTAACCGCCCAGTTGGTCCTTTGCGGTGCTTCCCACAAACCTTTGAATAACACCGGACATAGAACGCAGGCTGCTGTCAGAGCTGTAGACGCTTACTCCAAAAAACACCCTTTCGGAACACTTTGCCATGTCATCAACTAAACCGCTTGAATCTAATGCGGTGGTTATCTGTGACTGGGCTTGTTTGTTTCTTTCAACAAACGCTTGCCTTGCAACTTGGGTTGGGAACTCCGTTTTTGCTTCACCAATTTTTATTGTTCCCCCTAAATCTTCGATCCCTATATTGACGTTTTGTTGTAATTCAACTGAAAAGAATTCTTTGGAAAAGAAATTTACACTAAACTCTATTTCTCTGGCGCTGAGATAAGCAGTGATTTCGGCTAGTGAAAGTTTCCAGTTTTTTCCTGAAATGAATAGTTTTGTTAGCATCGGTTAATAAAAAAGTTAACTAAGTATATAAGAAATCGCGCGCTTTTCAACCAGAATACCTCTCTAATGTAAATGATTATACGTTAAATGATAACGGAATTGTTAAGCTGGAACTTGCAAATTGTTTAAATACCGCTGGGCGCGTTAGCTAAAAAGGGATATTTGCATGCATGCGCGAAATTATCGGCACGTGAAGAACCGAGCGTATACGCGAAAAGAATACGCTAGAGGTTTTCCGCCGCCAAAAATAGTCAAATTCACTATGGGTGATACCAAAGCAACCTTTGAAGTCGAGGGTCAACTTATCTCCACCGAACGGGCCCAGATACGCCATAGCGCATTAGAAGCGGCGCGCGTAGCCACAAACCGAGTTTTGATTGATAAACTCATAAACGATTACCTTATGATTGTTCATCCGTATCCTCATATAATTCTCAGAGAAAACAAAATGATTTTCGGCGCTCACGCAGACCGACTTCAACAAGGAATGAGGCGGTCCTTCGGCACAGCAATCGGAACGGCCGCAAAGGTAGAGGTGGGTCAACCCATCATAACCGTCAGGGTAAAAGCTGGCGCTGAGCAAACAGCAAAAGAGTCCCTTAAAAGAGGCAGCGCAAAACTTCCCATTCCTTGCAAGATAGTCATCTCCAAGATTGAAGCTTCTCCAGACGTAACAGAGTTAGACGTAGCTGAGAAGGAACAACCGGAGACGGAGACGACTTGAGCGGAAAAGGGAAAGAACTGGTTTTATGGTTTGAAGATGTAAGAAATACCGATGTTCATCTTGTTGGCGGCAAAAACGCCAGCCTCGGCGAAATGATCAATGCTGGAATGCCTGTTCCTCCCGGTTTTGCGGTAACAGCTTATTCTTATGAAAAATATATTCAAGAAAAGAACATAGCAGAGCAAATTTACAAAATAATAAATGAAACAGTAACTAACCCCAATGACCCCAAACAGTACGATGTGGCATCCAAAAAAATACGTGAGCTTATCGAAAAAACTCCGATGCCTAAAGACATAGAAACTGCCGTGAGATCCGCTTACAAAGAAATGAACCAACGGCTCGAGCTGAAAGATGTTTTTGTTGCGGTTCGATCAAGCGCTACAGCCGAAGATTTGCCCGACGCATCGTTTGCGGGGCAACAGGAAACTTTTCTGAACGTGAGAGGCGCTGACGACCTTATAGCAAAAGTCGTTAAATGTTGGTCAAGCCTGTTTACGCCAAGAGCAATCTTTTACAGAAACGAGAAAGGTTTTCCACACGAGAAAGTTTTCATAAGTGTCGGGGTTCAAAAAATGGTTAACTCCGGCTGCGCTGGCGTTATGTTTACAATAAACCCGGTGACTGGAAATCGAGATGAAATAGTTATTGAAGGTAACTATGGTTTAGGCGAAACCGTGGTTTCAGGTGTAGTTAACCCTGACGATTTTATTGTTGACAAAAGTACTGTGGCGATTAAGGAAAGAAGGATTTCACGTAAAACAATAGAGTACATCCGTGACCCTAAAACAGGAAAAACAGTTCATTTGGATGTTCCTGAGGATAAGCAGAAAGTAACTTGCATGAGTGACACAGAAATCTTAGCGCTTGCTGCACTTGCTAACCGAATTGAGAAACATTATGGCAAGCCCATGGATATTGAATGGGCAATTGACCAAGATTTGCCATATCCAGAGAACATGTTCATAGTTCAAGCTCGCCCAGAAACAGTATGGAGCTCAAAACAGATGGATATACCCATAAAAAGTGACGACCATAGAGCTGGAGAAGAATTAAAAGTAGTAGTTAGAGGCATTTCAGCTGGAAGAAGAGGCTACGGAGTAGGCAAGGCGACAGTTGTCCTAAACCCTGATGATGCACATCGGGACATGCACAAAGGGGACGTTCTCGTTACTGGCATGACTGATCCTGATTTTGTACCTTTCATGAAAATGGCAAGCGCCATCGTTACTGATAAGGGTGGAATTACCTCTCACGCTGCAATTGTAAGTCGTGAACTGAACATTCCTTGTGTGGTGGGGACTGAAACGGCTACACAAGTAATGAAAACAGGTCAAGAATACACAGTTGATTCGAGAAACGGCATAATCTACGAAGGTGTCTTAGCGCAAGCTGTTCAACCAACCGCAACATCAAATGGATCGACCGTTTTTATGCAAGCAGAAGTCGCTCCAGTAACAGCCACAAAAATCTACATGAATCTCGGAACTCCGGAGATGATTGAACAATACAAGAATCTGCCGTTTGAAGGCATTGGATTGATGCGCACAGAATTCATCCTGGCCAGCGCCATAGGTAAGCACCCTATGGCTTTTGTTGATGAAGGTCAAAGCCAACAATTTGTAGATAAGCTCGCCGAAGGCATATCTACGGTTGCTAGAGCAATCCAGCCTAGGCAAGTTGTAGTCCGTTTTAGTGACTTCAAAACCAACGAGTACAGGGGCTTGAAGGGCGGAGACAAATACGAAATAGTTGAGGAAAACCCAATGCTTGGCTGGAGAGGCTGCAGTCGTTACATAAGCAAATGGTACATCCAAGCTTTCCGACTCGAATGCCAAGCCATTAAGAAATGCCGCACAGAATGGGGGCTCAAAAACGTTTATGTTATGCTTCCGATGGTTCGCACGCTTTGGGAAGCCAAAAAAGTCATAGAAATCATGAAGGAAGAAGGCTTAGAACGCTCAAAAGACTTCAAGGTTTGGTTCATGGCAGAAACTCCCTCAATCGCAATAATGGCTGACGAATTCTCCAAATTGGTCGATGGCTTCTCTATCGGTTCAAACGACATGACTCAAGGCATACTTATGATTGACCGCGACTCTGAACGACTTGGGCAAATGGGCTATTTCGACGAGAGAGACCCAGCCGTAAAAAGAATACTTGCTCATCTCATCAAAGTCGCTCACGAAAACGGATGCACCGTCTCAATCTGCGGTGAAGGGCCATCAAACCTGCCGGACTTCGCGGAGTTCCTCGTCCGAGCCGGAATCGACAGCTTATCAGTAAACAACGACGCAGTCATAGCCACAAGGAAACAGGTTGCAAGTGTGGAACAAAAGATAATTCTCGAAAGGCTCGCAGAACAAGCAGCCTTAGCTCGAGGGCAACCGATCAAGAAGCCAGTGCAAGACTGGGAATGGCCACGCTAACCTAAAACGCTCCGCAACCCAATTCTTATTTCCTTTTTGCTTTCTTTTTTGTCAGTGGCTGGAGTGAACTTTGAAGGGTTTTGATTTTGAAGAGAAACGGGTTAAGCAAGAGATAGCTAAGCGTAGCGCTAAGCGAGTTCTGCTTCAGTTACCTGAGGGATTCAAACCTGAAGGTCCCCGTCTAGCAGATATCGTGGAGAAAACCGGCGCCGTTCCTATAATTTCCGCTGACCCATGCTACGGAGCGTGCGATATTGCAATGGATGCTGCTGAAAGCTTGGGAGCGGATTTAATAGTGCATTTTGGGCACTCCAAATTTCTAGCCCATGGGCAGGTCCCCACGATTTACATCGAGGCAAACTCTACAGTACGCGTGAACAAGGCAGTGGAGAAAGCTTTGCCGCTTTTGAGTAAGTTTGCAAGGATCGGGTTGGCGACTTCGGTACAGCATCTAGAGGAGCTCAATCAAGCCCGAGAAATTTTAACGAAGGCTGGGAAAATCGTTGTTGTCGGTGATGGCGGGCAGATGAGTTATCCTGGTCAGGTCCTCGGCTGCAACTACAGCAACGTGAAATCAGTCGCGTCGGAGGTGGATGCTTTTCTTTTCATTGGCGGAGGCTTGTTCCATGCGTTAGGCATAGCGTTGAACACGTCCAAACCAACCGTCATTGCCGATCCATATGATAACAGGGCTTTCTCAATTGACAAAGAAGCTCAGAAAATCATCAAGCAGCGCTGGGCAAGCATTGAAGAGGCACGAAAAGCAAGAACTTTCGGTGTATTGATCGGCTTAAAACCTGGGCAAAAAAAGATTGATCAAGCATTGAAAATCAGGGAGTTGGCGCAGAAACACGGAGTTGCAGCATTTCTATTGGCTGCCAAGGAAATTACGCCTGAAACATTCTTGGAGTTTCCATCCATTGATGCCTATGTCAACACCGCGTGCCCTCGAATTAGTTTGGATGCTCCGGGAAAGTTTTCAAAGCCCGTGTTAACCGTTAACGAGTTTATGGTAGCTGTCGGCGAATCTTCATGGGAGAACATGCTCAAAAAAGGATTATTCGAAAGCTAGATTTAGAGCTGTTTCTCTCAAAAATTGCTCCTCAGCCCTCACCCCAGGTTCGCCTAGAACAATACACAACTTCGGAGCCTGTTGCCGCAACCTTGCTTTACGTCGCTGCTTTCGTAAATGATGATGTTGTTGGGAAGTCCGTGCTGGATTTAGGCTGCGGAACTGGTAGGCTTTCGTTGGGCGCAGCGTTCCTCGGGGCTCAAGAAGTCGTCGGCGTCGACATCGATAAGCGAGCCATTGAAACAGCCGCGCAAAACTCGCGAAAACTCGACTTGGCGGGTAACGTTCAATGGGTCATAGGCGACATCAAAGCTGTATCGGGCAAGTTTGATACTGTCTTGCAGAATCCCCCTTTTGGAGTTCAAATCCGCGAAGCTGACAGAGCGTTCTTAGTAAAAGCTTTAGAGTCGGGAAAATCCGTTTACTCTCTTCATAACCATCCCGAAACCGATAATCAACTGGTTATAAAGCTTAAGGCAAGCGGCGGATTCTTTCAGGTTCAGCCATCTCCCTTCCTTGAACAATTCATCGCCAAACATGGCGGCAACGTTAAAGCAGTTTATGCGATACTTATGACGATTCCGCGGCTTTTTGTTTTTCACAAGGAGGTTAAACATGATTTTGTCGTTGACTTATACGTGATTGAAGCATCAAAACCTTGACAAATTTCTCCGGGTTCTGTCTCGAATTAAGGCGGTATATTAATCAAAAGGTTTATTGATAAGATTGGAAACTAACCATATGCATTTATCAAACAGGCTGTTTGGCTTATTTAAGTGTAATAAAGTGTGTAAAAAGGGAAACCATCATGAGTCTAAAGTCACCTCAACAAAATAGTGGTCATTTAGTTGTGCCTGGAGAACGCTTAGGTGTTATTGAAGAGTTCGTTCCAGATTCGGGAACCTACGTTAAAGACGGCGTTATCTACTCCAAAATTGTGGGGCGCTCACTTGTTGATTTGCAGAGTCGACGCGTCTCCGTCTACCCTGCCGTGGAAGGTGCAGTGGTGCCTAAAGTTTCCAGTACCATAATCGGGCAAATTGGAAACGCTCAATCTGACAATGTTTTAGTGAAAATTTTTAAAGTTGGAAACAAAAAGATTTCCGGCGAATTCAGCGGTATTCTTCACATTTCTGATGTTTCCGACAGGTATGTCACCGCTATGAATGACGTTTGCAAGCCTGGAGACATCGTCAGAGCCAAAGTGATAAGCGAAAAAAACCGCGTCTTCCATCTGACAACGAACGACAAGAACTTGGGTATCATAGATGCTTTCTGTTCACGGGACGGTAACCTGCTGGAACCAGATCGATATGAACTGCGCTGTCCAAAATGCGGTAACATCGAAAAACGTAAACTGGCACCTGACTACGGGAAAGAAGCGCTTTAGAGAGGATGAGTTAAGTTGAAAATTAACGTTGTTAAAAAATCTGGAAACGAGCTGAAAATCGAAATCGTGGGCGGAAGTCACGGACTTTGCAATTTGTTAGCAAAGAGGCTCTTGGAAGATAAGACGGTTGAGTTCGCAGGCTACGATGTGCCACATCCCTTGGCGTCAAGCCCCAACATTTATCTAAGGATGAGGGGGAAAGCAAAGCCCGAAGATGCGTTGCTCAGAGCGGTTGAGAAAGTCAGAGATACAAACGACGCTTTCAGCAAAGAGCTAGACCGCGTTCTCAAAGCATAGCGGTAGTCTTTTTTCCTTTTCAGCAACTTTCCATTAAATACTTAACTTATTTTGCTTCTTCATATTTGAAAATCTTTAGCTTCAGCTTAAAAGCTAAAAGATATATCATTAGGTTCAGGGAAGGTTTTGGAGCCAAAGAAATTTCGAGTGATAAAACCTGAAATCCGCATCCTTGGTGTTGACGACGGAAAATTTGCTCCACACACAGAGGGCCATGTGATCGTTGTCGGCGTTGTTTTCCGAGGCGGCTGCTCAATCGACGGCGTCATGCATACTCACGTCGAAATTGACGGGTTCGACGCTACCGAACGGTTGACCTCTATGATTAACAGTTCGCCTCATTGCAAACAGTTGCGTTTGATAATGCTAAACGGGATCACGTTTGCGGGCTTCAATGTCGTTGACATTAAAAAACTTAGCACGGGCACCGAACTTCCAGTCATCGCGATAACCCTTGAAAAACCCGATTTAGAAGCAGTCCACAAAGCGCTAAGTCATTTGCATAATGCCGAGGAACGGTGGAATACCGTCCTTTCCGCTGGAGAAATCCGTGAAACACGTTGCAGAAGGAAGAAACTTTACTTGGAGTTGGCAGGAATTTCTCTTGATGATGCCAAAGAGATTATTGATTTAACCTCGACGAACAGCAGTTTCCCTGAACCGCTCCGTGTGGCGCATCTTATCGCATCTGGGGTCAGTCTCTGATTTCGCGTGACTTAGAAAAGGTTTAAAAGGTACAGTGCTAAGGGAATCAAAAACGGACACGAATATTGGAGTTCGGGAAATATGGAATTTTGCCCTAAATGCGGTACTCGTCTTGAGCCAAAGAAAACCAAGTCCGGTAAAGAAACCTCCTTAGTTCTCGCGTGCCCCAAATGTGGCTACAAGAAGCCAGAAATCGGCGAAAAAGTTGAGGTGGCACCGAAAGTTATCCAGCATTCGCCCCAACAGTTTGTTGCCGTTATCGGAAAAGAAGAACAGAAACTCAGCACGTTGCCGACTGTTCGAATAGAATGTCCAAGATGTGGAAACAACACGGCTTATGTCTGGCAGGTTCAGACAAGAGGTGCAGATGAATCTTCAACCCAGTTTCTACGCTGCACTAAATGCAGCTACACCTTCAGAGAATACAGCTAAGAACTCCCTCACCATTTTCCTTCCAACAAAACGCGGTCTCGGTGGCTTTAATTATTCATTTTTGGTTCGAATTATTAATTCTTTGTTTTGAGCGATAGATCTTTAAAGCCGAGTAACTCAGGATCAAATCGAAACGACCCAATATTTGCCCGATTGCTGTTCTCGCTCCTAGATGAAAGAGGTGTCTGCAAACAATACGTGCTTAAACTTCTATGGAACCTTACAAGAACAGAAGTATCAAAAACACCAATAAGCCACAAATCAGCCAACCTTTTTAGCAATAACTAAAACAATACCCTTGTTTTCTGTTTTCTAGTCATCAAGTGCTTGTTTTTTAGGTTAGGATACGGCAATTTTTATTAGCTAAAAGCGTAATCACAAGCTATATAACTTTACAGGAATATGCAATAGGCGAGGAAAAGGTAACATGTTCAAGCTTAAAGTCTCCGATGCTAAACTTCTAAGAGACATGGCTACAGCCATATCCATCCTAGTTGACGAAGCAACCTTCAAGATCGACCCCGAAGGCATGAAACTTCGAGCTATGGACCCATCCCGCGTAGCCATGATTGATTTTGAATGGCCAAAATCCATCTTTCAAGAATACATTTCCACTGAACCCGCCAAAGTGTGTCTCAACATAAGCGAACTGCTTAAACTTCTCAAACGCGCGGGAAAAGATGAGGCAGTAGAACTGTCTCTCGACGACAAAACTGGGCGGTTACTGGTTATTATAACTGGCAAGTACAACAGAAACTTCACCATGCCGACCTTGGAAGCCTCGGAGGAAGAGGTTCCTACTCCAAAAATAACCTTTAACGTCAAAGCCAAAACGACAACTCAAGGATTAAGCCAAGCAATCGAAGACGCGCAGCTTGTGAGTGACCATGTACGCATCGAAGCTGAACCCGAAAAGCTAACATTGAGTGCTTCAGGCGATTTAATGGGTGCAACCATAACTCTACAAAAGGGCACTGACGCGTTGCTTGACTTGGAAGTCAAGGAAAATGCGAAAGCAACCTTTAGCCTCAGCTACCTGTCAGAAATCATAAAGGCGGCTTCAGCCACCTCAGATATTGCAACGCTCGAATTCTCAAGCGACATGCCAGTGAAGATTGACTTCCAGCAGACCAAAGAAGGCAGATTGACTTTCTTCTTGGCGCCAAGAATCGAAACAGAATAACGTGACTGAGTTGCAAGTTGAATCGGCGGGATTCACCAAGAACGATTTGGCAAAATATCCTTTTTTGAAAGAAACCGCCGATTACATTAAACCTTTAGACCTGCAAATAGACGACTTAGTAAGCATGGGCACCGAGCTTGTAAAACGTGCTGAAGAAAGGGTTAACCAAGCGTTAATTGATAGACGCATAACCCGTAACTCAAAAAGAATAGATATAGAAATCCCCTCGTTCCCGTTAGCACTGCTAATTGTTATAGCGACCGAAAACTCATTTATCAAGAAAAGGTATGCGTTGGCAGAGGCAAAACAGTCATCCATCGATTTGGTTTTGGAGCAAAAAGAAAAAATCCTGAGAATAGCCCGGGATTTTGACTGGAAAATAAGCCTTACCAAGGAAAGCGCGGATTCTCCCTTGGACTTTTCTATCAGCTTCACAGATTACCTGAGAAACTCGGCTCATCTGCATGACAAAAAGTGGAAGTTAACCAACAGTATCCTTTCCCACGGATGCGTTTACCTGAATAAAAAAGACATTGTTAGGCTGCTGGAAGAGGAGATTCGTCGACGTGTTGAGAAAAGACTTAACGTAAAACTGCCGAAGGTTCCCGAAGAATTGAGGATTATTGCTGAACGGGTGAAGAAACTCGGTTCAGAAGTTATTGGTGCGGTGGAAACCGATGAGATTCCGAAAATCGTTGTTCAATCGGCTTATCCACCCTGTGTAATGAGTCTGTTGGAGACATCGAAGTCGAATCATCATCTTTCGCATATTGAACGGTTCACTTTGACTTCTTTTTTGGTTAATATTGGAATGACTTCGGAAAATGTGAATGAATTATTCAAGACCTTCTCAGACTACAATGAAAAGTTAACCCGATACCAAATCGAGCACATTGCAGGCGAGAGGGGTTCGGCAACACGCTACACTCCACCGCAATGCTCTCTCCTACAGACGCATGGGGTATGCAAAAACAGGGACGATTTGTGTCGTCGTATCTATCATCCACTTGCCTATTACAAGCGCAAGCAAAAGCTTGCTTTGCCTTAATTTAGTTAAGATTTATATGTTCACTTTACCTACAAGGGGTTAGAGCAACATGAATTATCAATTAATTGGAAATGCAATGGATGGCGCAGAAATAGGCATTATTCTGCCTACCTATCGGGAAGAAGAAAACATTTCCAGGTTAATTGATGACATCGAGAGCTTAAAATTAAATAGTACCATCCTTGTAATTGACGATTCCAGCCCTGATAGGACCGCGGAAATTGTTCGGGAAAAACAAAGTAAATACGGCAACATCCTGCTTTGTCTTCGACCTAAAAAAAGTGGGTTGGGAACGGCAATTACCGATGGCTTCAAGTTTTTTTTGAACTCGACATTTCCTCCAAAATACATTTTTACAATGGACGCCGACTATTCGCATAACCCTAAAGATATTCCGCAGCTACTCTCAACTATGACTGAAACTGACAGCGGAATCGTGGTTGGCAGCAGATACATCAAGGGTGGGCACATTGAAAATTGGCCTTTCACCAGAAAAATAATCAGCCGCACCGCCAACTTTATCGCGAAATCTTCCCTTGGGTTAAAACCACGCGATTGTACCAGCGGCTTTCGCTGTTATTCCACAAAATTTCTAAGCGAAACCATCGGCAACCTGCACAGCCACACCTACGAGATTCAAATAGAAACTATACGGCAAGCTCACTTGCGGCACTTCAACGTCAGGGAAACCCCAATCTTATTCGTTAACAGAAAAAGTGGTAAATCCAAGTTGAGCTGGACTGAAATCAGCAGTTACATCAGCTATACTTTCAAGGCAGTTTTCCGTTTCTAAATTGATTAGCAACCTTTTTTCAGTTAACATATATTACGCATGTTTGCAGCTCTAAGTTAAAGGCGACATGATTAATGAAGCGCTCAGCCACTCAGATTCTTTTTTTTTCCGCTATGTTTTTCATAGCGCTGAGCATAAGTCTTGCAACCGTCAGCCTATATACAATTCCAGATAAAGGCAGCATCCACACTAGCGTATTAGCCAACGACAATTTCCAACTGACTCCCAACGAAACCTACAGACAAGGTTTAGGGTCTTTTTACGGCGGAGAAAACATCACATTAGAAGTGCAGTCGTCTCCCTCGCTACAGAAGAATTTCTCGCTCATGCTTCCCCTTTCAAACGACGTGCTATTGATCAAAACTGGAATTTCTTACAATACTACCCAGCCAAACTTTACATATTCATTTATCGCAAGCCCTGACTACTACGACGCCGTTTTCACTTCCGCCTCACACAGTTCTGGAACCGTCCATTTCCAAGCGGTCGAGCAAAAACCCGCGGTTATCTACCCGTATTCATGGCTAAACGAGGCCTCAGAAATCCTGTTTATAGCAAGTTTATCCGCGGCGCTTATCATAACTTCAAAGACAGTGTTGCCCCAGCTCTCACAAGCTGAATCGAAAGCAAACGTTATTCCGTCTTTAAGCAAGAAAGCTCGTCGGTGGCTATTGGCCGTGCTTTTGCTAGGGGTGGTTGTGTGGCTCTTGATTCTTGCAATCAACTCGGGTCCTCTTGGAACGCTTGAGAACTGGTACACCGACAACGCCCGCGACACCTACGTTGCCAGCTTATTTCTCAAAGATGGTTTTTCAGTTTTCAGCCAACCATTAAGTAAACTTGCTAGTCTCGACGTCTCAAACTACAAGTACGTCACTTGGCCTCAGATGCCACACCTGTACCCGCTTGGCAGCGTCTTGTTGTTCTTACCCTTCGGAATCCTCCTCCAAAACGGCTTCAACTCAACCATGCTTTTCAAAATTGAAATAGCAATATTCTTGGTCTTTGCAACGGTGAGCGTTTACTTTTTCCTGAAGGTTTTCTGGAAGAAAGACATGGCTATGATTCTTAAACTTCTCGGGATCTACATCATTTATGTCACGTTGGTGGCTTACGCGGCTGATGGAATGTTTGAGTCGGTGGCTTTCCTCTTTGCCCTATTCGCAGTGTACATGTTCATAACGGAACGCTACGACTACTTCTTCTTGCTGATCACTGTTTCAACGTTTTTCAAGTACGAAGCAGCTATCTTCCTTTTCCCTCTGATTGTCATCGGCTTGATAAAACTCGTCCAGAAAAACAAGCTGCCCAATTTGCTGAAAAACAAAGCAGTTGGGGCCGGCTTAATCCTCGGGATAATAAGCATTTTCACCGCTTACCTGAGCGCTCCTTATCTCGTGTCAGGCGGACCCCAGTTGATCATGAATGGGATAAATGCTTTTTCATCCAATACCCATATCGCATGGGTCGACCAATCTTTCTTTGTCTTACTGACGCTTGGTGTAACTGCTTCCTATGCGATCTACATGCTTAACAAAAACGTTCTTCTTTCTTTATCAGCACTTTTCCTGCTTCTTCCAAGCTTCTTGATGCCTTACATCCAAAACTGGTATTTCCCCTTCATTTTTGTGTATGCACTTATTCCACAGCAGAGAAAAGAGCTCAACATAACCGTGTTATGGCTGGGCTTCATGATAGGTGTGCTTGCGTATTCAGGAACCAATTTCCAGCTGCTTATCCAGTACTTCCACTAAATTTTCCCAGCCAACGCATAGCTCCCTTTTAGTTAGATGATGCCTCAACCATAGGTGCAACGTATAAATCAGCTCCTCTTCAGCAGCACACAAATAAATTCATGGACATAATCAATATACAAGTCAGAGCTTGAGGTAGGGGAACTTGGAGGCTTCTAGGGATTTCGTTTACCAAAAATTCAGCGAATACTACCGAGACCCCTCAAACGTGATCTCCGCACCGATTTTAGCAGAGCAGAGAGAATTCGGTTACTTGATGTTTAAAGAGCGGTTCATGGTTAGGCACAAACGATTCAGCGACATAGCTAGCTTAAGGTCCGCTCTCAATCACATAGTTCCATCCGACGTTTACCATTCTTGTGCCTACTACGAAAACCCAGATTTTGACATGGATAAAAAAGGCTGGTTAGGAGCTGACCTGGTCTTCGACATAGACGCAGACCACATTCCGAGCGCCTGCAATAAAATACACGATGAATTCATCTGCGCTAAATGCGGCTTCAGCGGCAGAGGCATAACCCCGGAAGCTTGCCCCGCCTGCGAAGGAACAAAATTCACAACCAAAACGTGGCCCTGCGAACTCTGTATACAATCCGCCAGAGAAGAAACTGCAAAGCTAGTTGATATGTTAAGCAATGATTTCGGTTTTTCCCTTAGTGAATTGCATGTGTTTTTTTCGGGACATAGAGGGTACCACGTGCATGTTGAAGACGAAGCCGTACGCTCGTTAGATGCTATGGCGAGAAAAGAAATCGTTGACTACGTAACGGGATTGGGTCTAGCAGTATTGGAGACGGACGTTAAAGAGAAACGGGGAAAGCAAGGCGCCAAAAGATTCAATCTTCACAATTTCGGCTGGAACAGACGACTCAAAGTTGGGATGCAAAATCTTGTTGAACATGCATCTAAAGAGGACCTCAAAAACATAGGTGTAAACAACAATGCAATTTTAAAAAATAGGGAAGCAATCATCACCCGTTGCATCAATCAGGGAAGATGGGAAAGCGTCCCAGGCGTTAGCGTTCAGACTTGGCTTAAACTTGCCGAGTGCGCGAAGGATTTGCAGTCGTCGAAGATCGATACAGTCGTCACCACTGACGTTCACCGTTTGATCAGGATGAATGGAACCCTACATGGAAAAACCGGGTTGAAGAAAGTGGAGTTTCTAGCAAGGGATTTGCAGGATTTTGACCCTTTTTCTGGAGCGGTAGCTTTTAAAAAGGGGGAAGTAAAAGTGTCTGTCTCTAATGCACCAGAGTTCAAGATGGGCGGGCAAACGTTTGGTCCATACCAAAACGAGACCAAAGAGTTGCCTGTTGCAGCGGCGGTTATGCTGATCTGCAAGGGAAGGGCGAAGGTAGCAGAGTAATGTATAACGAACTTTACATGGCGTGGCGACGAGAAGAAGGCGAGACTTCGCTTGGGGGTTTACCGAGTGACTTCTACATCAAAATAGCCGACTACCTAAAACGTATAAGCGAAGAAAACAAGCTTCCCGATAAAAAATCCGTCAAGGTAAGCTTGCTCGATCATGAGGCTGAAAACGTTGGACTTATGCTTGAAGAGTTGCTTCTGGCGAGATACAAAAAACTACTCAAGACGATCAGCCAAAAACAAACAGTCCCCTCAGAACTTTTGACAGTTGAAGAAGCGAAGATGTGTGAGAGCTTCGTAGCCTTCGCAAGTTCTTACCAAAAATTCACCAATGACCTCTTGCAAGGCCAAATCAGCCCAACCTTCATCAGTCAAACTATTAGCCAAACGGCACCCCAAATTGAAGCAAAACCTGAAGCCAAAGTCGAAATTGACGTGGCTCATAATCGTGTGGCTTTAAGGTTCATAAAGAATATTCCGGCGATAATGGGGGCCGACATGAAGTCCTACGGTCCGTTTATAGTTGAGGATGTTGCTTCCTTGCCTGCTGAGAACGCGAAGGTTTTGGTTAAGCAGGGTTTAGCTGTGCCGGTTGAGGTCTCTTGAGGGTTGTATCGGATTTTTCTCTTCTCATTTTTCGCCACAATCCTTGGGTCGCGAAGATTATAAGTGGGTACGACACGATCCAAATTATAGAGTACAGTGGACCGTAGTAGAAGTGGAACATTTCCACTTGGCTTGATTCGGCGCCGTATTGCATGCCGATGTTGAATATGGTTACGATTCTGAGCACGTTTATGAAGTAGGTTACGACCACTCCGACGGCGAAGTATCCTGTTTTAGCCTTCCATGAGATGTGCATTTGCTGCAGAAAAACCAAAACTACCGCCGTGAAAATTAAGAAGCTTTCGATGCCCGCGCAGGGCCAAGCAATTGAGAATTTCGTCGTTCCCAATGGACCCGTGGCTTGCAGGGTCGGCATCCCGTTCTCCATCGTCATGGAAGTGACGCATCCGAGCCAGTTCAAGGTTTTGGCTGCGAGAGTAGCCGTTGTCGGAACCAAAATTTGAAATGGGGTAAATTCCCCGTAGGGGAAAACATTGTCAATGGTGTATATTGCTCCCACTAACGCGGCAAATACTCCAGGCAATGCGAGGCCCGCCAGGCCTTTCTTTCCGAAATAGAAGAGCACGATTAAACAAAATAGACCTGCAAAAACGAGGTACTCCACCGAAAGCGGCATCGAATCGTAGAAAGCAACTCCCGAATGCTGAGACCAGTTTGCTATGGCGCCGTTTAACCCGAGATAATACTCAGAAACGACATAAATCGAAGGAAGCAGCAACGCTACGGCGAAAACGGCGAGTTTCGTAGCGTCTTGTCTGCTTATTTTTGGTTTGAAAGTGTCCCAGCTTAGGATAAATTCAAGCGCTATTAGCCAGACGAAGAACAGCTGAAATGTTCTGCCTTTCCACATTAACTGAAAAGACGCCTGAGCATTAACCTGAAGGTACGGGTCAGCGGGGTTGAGTAGGAACAGTAAAGCCATTGGTGCGGCGAAAGCTATCAGTGGCAACAGCTTAACAATGACATCTGAGTGCTCAACCTTTTTTGGAAAAACCTGCATTAACGCAAACCTACATTTATGTAATCTTAAAATTGCGTTGGGTCTAAAAAAGAATTTGCATCTCCATCAAATTTTGGCACATCAATTAGCGGAGCAGAAAGAAAATTGGGCCCGCCATGGGTGGAATTCGGCTGGCACTTCATGTTTTTTGTGGATAGGCAAAAAAGTATAAGAATGCGTATGTTCCTTCTATGCAAACCTGGTAGTGAACTACGTGAATGTTCCTAAAGAAGTAAAGACTTACTGTCCAAAATGCAAAGTTCACCAAATTCACAGTGTAACGCTTTACAAGCCTGGAAAGCGTAGAGCCCTAGCTAAGGGTGAGCGCCACCACGAAAGAGAAAAAGAGGGTTATGGTGGGCAAAAATATCCGTTGCAAAGAGAATTTGCGAAAACGACTAAAAAGCAAACGCTGCGCCTGAAATGTAAAGTTTGCAATTACATGAGGCACAAAGACGGAATCCGTCTGAGAAAACTGAATATACAGTAGTTATGGAGAGAAGAGTTATGTCTGAATGGAGTAAACTTATCCCGAAACCGCGAAGCGTCTTCCTCAGAGTTAAATGCTCAAAATGTGGAAACGAACAATTAGTCTTCAGCAACGCCGTCAACAAAATAACCTGCAACGTGTGCGGAGAAACACTTGCGGAGCCGACTGGCGGACGAGCAAAGATTAATGGTGACGTGCAAGCCGTTCTCGAATAAGGGATGAAGACATGAATGGCAGAGCGCAAGCCCGAAGGGCATGAAGCTGGCGACTTGGTCAACGCCACGGTTGAAACCGTCACGGATTATTGCGCTTATGTTAAACTTGATGAATTCTACTATCGTGGGTTGCTTTACGTTTCAGAGAAATTATACGTTATATCTGCACCAAAATGCAGTGTTGAAGTTGCAGCTGAAAACAGTAAGCAGGCTGAATGCGTACTTCAGAAAGCATCCCAAAACGTCGTGACAGCCGTCTCAAAAGAAGGCGGGAAGGGTTCTTTCAGAAGGGAAAAATAATTGGTTTGGCAACTTCGTAAATGTGTAGACTGCAACAAGTACACTCTTAAAAAGGATAGCTGTCCCTACTGCGGTGGACCCGTTAGAATTCCGCATCCACCGAAGTTTTCCCCCGACGACAAATACCTAAAGTATCGAATGGCAATGAAAAGGAGTAGCGAAGAATGAAAGAAACGTATTTAAAACAGTTCGCTGAAATCCAGCCGAACAACCCAATTCTCATAGAAGGTCTTCCCGGACTAGGGCTCGTTGGAAAAATCGCCCTCCGATACATGGTCAAGCAGTTGAAACCCAAAAAAGTAGCATATCTCTACTCGCCCCATTTCCCTTACTTCGTCCTAGTTAACAAAAAAGGAAATGTCCGTCTCTTACGCGGCGTATTTTACTATTATAAAAACCCCAAAGGGAACGACTTGATTCTATTCACTGGCGATAGCCAATCACAAACCATCGAAGGACAATACGAAATCGCTGATCAAATTCTCGCCTTCTCAGAAAATCACAACGTAAAAACAATCGCGACAATCGGCGGCTACCGAATGGAACCTAAAGAAAAACCAAAAGTCTACATCGCGGCAACGTCCCAGGAAATCCTCGACCAAGCCCTGAGCGCAGGTGCGATCCTCAGCACTGCAGGAAGCCCTATTGTTGGAACAGCCGGTTTAATTCTTGGCCTAGCAAAATTCAAAAAAATAGGTGCCCTTTGCCTACTCGGCGAAACACGCGGTTACCTGCCTGACCCGCTCTCCGCAAAAAGCGTACTTGAAGTCTTAAAATCCACGTTCAACTTCGACTTGGACCTCAAAGGATTAGACGAGGAAATTGCCCGAGCGGAAACAATGGTGGCTCGCCTCCAGCAGATCGAAGAGAAACGGGCACTTGAAGCTGAACAAACACGTAAAGAAGACGATAAAAAGACCACTTACATTTCTTAAGCCAAACTTTCTTTTTTTAACTTATAGTTTTCCGCTCTGCCATCTTGTTACTGAAAGTTAAACTCTGTTTATGGAGGGTTCATCTTGATTATTTCCAAGTCTTGTTTCCTCTAAATAACTAAGAATAGCTTGACTTCAGTTCGCAGCTCTGTCTACGTTTTCTTTAGGCATCCTTCCCTAGGCTCATAGATTGTTCCTTCACGGAGCAACTGGCTTATCATTCGTTCGACTTCGTTCCTTGGAATCTTGCTCTTCGTTTCCAACTCGGTGACAAGAGCGTCCTTCTCAACGATACCTGTCACCTTCTCCAAGCTCATGAGCGTTGACAACACAATGGAGAGCCTATCGCGGATACTCTTGGGTCTACCAGTCATTATAAGGTCAATGTCCATCTTGTAGGAGGACAAGTCGATTCCTACTTCTTCCAAAGACTTCTTCATAATGGTAATGGCTGCGCCAGCATCTTCAGCAGTTACTTCTCGGCGAAGCGCCACTCTAGCTCGGGCTTCTGAAAGCCTAACCAGTGACTCAAGCTGCCGCGCAGTAATCGCTACAGGTGAGCCTTCTGTTTCGCTTGCAGAACGCATGGCTAAGTAAAAGTCGCTAAGCTGCTTTAACGCCTCTTCGGAAAGCACAGGCTTAATCCCTTTCGCGTAACTTACATATTTTCTCAGCAGCTCCGCATCAACCTGCGCCTCAACAGGGCTCACACCCCTTCGATGAAGCTCCAAGATGTGCTTTGACATTTTGCTGTCTGACTCTTTATTGGGCACGTCGCGAAGCACGA
>Ga0074045_10001781_pt1 | contig 20486 bp, 23 predicted proteins | sample BogForMeECP23OM2_FD_94442 | JGI IMG/M metagenome (GOLD analysis project Ga0074045, IMG submission 94442) | Bog forest soil microbial communities from Calvert Island, British Columbia, Canada - Bog Forest MetaG ECP23OM2 | ecosystem: Environmental > Terrestrial > Soil > Wetlands ...
CTGCGAACCATGTTTCGAGTTTTCTTCCCGACATTGCTCCACCATCCGTCATAGTTTTCGATTTGAAGCATAGCAACATTATCTTCCGTTTTTTTCCAAATAGCTGGCGGATTGTCGACGGGAGAAGACCATTTTCTTTCCAGAAAAGAAAAAACATCTATGCCTCTTTCGCGGAGTTTCTCGAGGAAATCGTCTTTGGGATAAACATTTTTTTGGTATTCCGTGCTGCTAGAAGCAACTTTGGCGAATCCTATTTTGCGAGTTCTTAAGGGATCGAGCTCTTTATCGACTTCCAAAAAACTCTTCAGAACTTGATAGTATGGGCCGCGCGTTCTTCCTTTTTTGAAGAGCCATTCTGGATGAATTGACCACGTAACCTCTTTGCCTGCCCATCTTTGAAGTGTTTCCATCATACCTTTATAGCCGCGCTTTTGGCTAAGGAGATCCAGTTGAAACGTGGGGTTATTGGTAGGATCAGCTGGAAGAATTCTAACTGGAAAGTCATCGGGGACTCTTGCCTGCTTAACCCTATGCCGCCAGCGTCCCCACAACAGTTGGGCAACAAGCGATTCGGTTCCGTGAATAGTGTAGTAGTTTATTGTACGGTTAGTTTCGTTTTCTAAAATCTTCCATTCTCTATAGGGGTTGACTACGACGTGCAATCCGACTTCGTGCCTGCTAGGGTTGAGCAGACCAAGAAACTTCGCGTCCGGAATCGTGTAAGGCGTAAAAAACCAGTAAGCCTTAACTTCTTCGGGGGACTCGTTAATCATTTTAGCGATAATTCGGGCATTTTTCAGGTAATTGCCGCTTTTTCTTTTTTTAATCCGAAAGCCCACGTACAGAAAGCTTTTAGCTCTCGATGGATAGGGATAGTCAACGTCGATTCTTAGCTTTATCATTGTCTATTCATTTGTTTTAAGTTGAAATGCGGTTTTGGTTATAAACCCTCTGCCAAGGGTTGAACACTCGAGTTGGCGCAGTTTCACACGCAACTATTTCGGCGCTATCTGATCAGCTAACTAGTTTTTGTATATGCGACCAAATATTGTTTTGGAAGTTTTGAGGATCGAGGTCCGAAATCCTGCTCCAAAGTTCGCTGCGTTTCTTTTGCCAGTTTAGGCTTTCATCAGCTGATTCCATGTATCTGACAATTTTATCCTTTAAATCCGCATAGTTTTCCCATCTGAACTCTTCTGGGATAAACTCTCTCATTCCGCCGCTATTGTGGGTTAACGTTACGCATCCGCTTGCCACACCTTCAACGGGTGCTATGCCGAAGTGTTCGCCTTCCATGAAATGTGCGTAAATCCGCGAATCATGGTAAAGATCGATCAGATCTGGCGTCGGCAGGTTCGTTCTCAAATTGTAATTTTGAGGCAAGTCTTCAGAGAATCTGTCGAACCAACTCTTTTCGTCTTTGATTAGTGCTCCAACGCTCACGAATTCATAGGAAGACAACTCAGAGGCCAACTTCTTCATGGTCTCATGGTTTTTTATGGGAGCGAAGCGAGCAACGTAAACTACCCTTTTGCGTCTTTCAGATAAGGGCTTGTCGCACCAGAAAGCATTCAAGTTTACGGGCGGATAGACAACAGTATACTTCTTGCTGCCGGTTTTCCAGTAGCGTTCAAGCAGTTCTTTTGTATAGTTGCTGTTGCAGAAAATTAGGTCGAGTTTGCTTACGCCTTGTTCAACCATTTTCTTGAATGGCCAAAGGTAAACTTTCCTTTTCACGCTTGCCCTTTCGTACTTGAAGTGAATCTCTGGAAAGTGGACGTAAGCGATGTTTTTCTTAGCTTTATTCAGGAAGACTGGTTCAAAAGGCGGCGATGATTGAGTCGAGAACAGATAATCGTAATTCAAACTGTTCCGATGCTCCTTTAGAGATTTCGCGAAATAGCGACGCCTTTTGTAAAGTGCAAAAGGAGGTTTAATTTCGATTCGTGCCCCCAGTGAGTGCACGGTGACTTCATGGGGAAATTCTTCGCCTATGATATCTCTGTATCTTTCGCTGTCAAAGTCAAAAGTCAGTAACTCGACCTTTTGCCCATGCAGTATTAATGCTTTGATTACGTTGTGGCATACTTTTTCTCCTCCACCGTAAATGTCTAAATAGGGGTGAACAACGAGAAACGTCGCCAAGTTAAATCAGCCTTGAGTTTTACCTTTTTTGATATGCGGTATCTTTGTTGCGCTTTATGAAGGTTTACCCCAAAAAAATCTGAGAGCCGCAAAAGTCGTCTGAAATTTCTGAAACTAAATATGCAAGGTTTACATATTTCACTCTGAGCATAGTATTAGGTTCAACCGCATCTCGCAACAGGTGAAACCTCTGGAAAACCAAAAGTCAGTGGCAATAATAATTGTCAATTGGAACCAGAAGAAACTTTTAGACACATGTTTAAGCTCTTTGAAAAAGAAGACCAATTACTCAGCCTACAATGTTGTCGTCGTTGACAACGGCAGCTTGGACGGTTCGGCAGAGTTGGTGAAGCAGATCTTCCCATGGGCGAATGTACTGGCATTGAACAAAAACTATGGCTTCTCTGTCGGCAACAACAAAGGCATTTTGTATTCCCTGAAGGAATTCAAACCTGACTACATATTGTTGTTGAATAACGACATCGAAATAGTGCAGCCCGATTGGCTGACCCGAATGGTTCGTGTGGCGGAACCTGATAGGGATGTGGGGATAGTCAGTTGCAAATTGATTTATCCAGACGGAAAAACACAGTACATCGGCACGAAGGTAACCGTTAAAGGACTTACTTGGCTTAACCCGCTGAACGAAGATACCCTTCCCCAGACGTTTGATGTTGATGCAGTTCTCGGCGCCTGTTTTCTGATTAAGAAGGCAGTTCTTGACAAAATCGGGCTTTTAGATGTTGGGTTTTCCCCTTTTGTTCATGAAGAATCTGACTTTTGCGTCCGCGCCAAGAAAGCTGGCTACAGAACCCGAATGGTTCTCGGAGTCAGCGTCGTGCATTTCTGGAGAAGATCGGTGGGCAAAGTTAATTCGACGTACGTTGAATTTGTCGTCAGAAGAAACCTTATCAGGTTTATGCTTCTGAATTTTCCTAACTCATGGCTTCTGAAGCGCGTGCCTATAGAAGTCAGGATTTTCATTGGCTGCTTTATAACTGGAAGCAAGAACAAGAGAGCTTCATTGCCGTTTAATCTTAGATCTGGCAAAGAAATGTTTGCTAGGCTACGGGTAAACTTCTCTGCTTGGTCAAGTAACCTTTCGAACCTGCATGAGATCATCGCTAAACGCAGAGACAGAACTGCAAGACTCCTGTCAGCTGAATAGGCAAGGAACGAATCAGTCTGCACTTTTCGTATAATATCAAGTTTTGAGAGCCTCGTACGCAAAGAGAAATGTTATTATATAGAGTCGAGGATTTTGCATGGTGCGAACGAACGCTGTTGGTCAAGGCATACTTGCAAGCGCCAAATTCACTTCCGCATCATTTCAGAAAAATCAGCTCGCCATACACGATGTGATTCCAATCATATGATAGATAAATCATTTGAAAAGGCATGGACTTCTAAGTCTAACGGTTCACAGTCCGATAATGGGCTTTCTTTGGACCCATTGTTTCGTTGAAAGGTGATTTTTTTGGAGCCAAGCACTTTTCCCGAACCATCGCGAAGCTTCCTACAAAGGGCGCGACGAGCAACCCAGACAATCCAAAAACAAGGTCTAAACTACTACGCGCAGAACTATGCTTACAAGCTGCTCAGAGATTATTTTAACCTTCGAAGAGGTAAAACCCATTTTGTTAAGCCTGTTTGGCGTGAAATCAACTTCAAAGCTTTAGACATCAAAGGTTCCGCAAGACTATTACTGAATCCCTCGGACACAGGTTTTTCCCGGGAATTCAATGTCTACGGCTTCCGTGAGCCCTTAAATTCTCACGCAATTTTTGAGTCTGTGAAGAGCACTAAACCAGCAGTTCTTGACATAGGCGGCAACCTCGGATATTTCGCTCTTTTGGAACGTGAAGCAGGCGCCAAGAAGGTGATAGTTCTGGAACCAGTTCCCTCCACGTTTGGCTTCCTTTCTAAAACGCTTGAAGGCCAAGACCAGTTTGAACTCATGAACGCCGCGATCTCAAACGGAGTTGATTTTCTGAACCTTTTTTCCACCGATCAACGAAACGTCACTTCGTTTTCAAAAGCGATCTTAGCCACCCACGGTCACACAGTTTCTGAAGAGATACGTGCTAAAGCAATCTCTCTTGATAAAGTTGCCGAGAAGTATCCTATTTCGATGATCAGAATGGACATTGAAGGTTACGAATACCGAATATTGGAAAAACATCTTCCAGACAAAATCGAGACCATATGCATGGAACTTCACGTCATCCCACCCGGCACTCCGAACAAAGAAGGAGCCATCGATTTTCTAAAAAAACTCGGCGAACAAAACTTCAAGGTGTCGATTGCCATTAACGAAATGATCTATGCATATTACCCAATCATTCACCATCTAGGGCTAAAAACGGCATATGAGGTTGTGACAACGCTGAATGCGCTTTCGCGGTATTGCCCTCAAGTTCAAGTAAACCCATCAGCAAAAGAACTAAGCGACATGATTCCTGAAAAAGGACAAATACACTTGATAATGCAAAGATAGACTTCCAGTAGCGCCTTTCGTCGTTTTCACCAAGTTGATAGTCGCTGACCAAAAACACAACGTACTTTACGCTATCCAGAATTAACCAAAAATGTGTTTGCGTGTCGTTTTCATGTTTTCCCTGAAAACGTTAATTTGGACTAAAAGATCACTAACAGTGAGCTGAAAACTACGTGTTTCTTCATTACTAGCATCTTTTCAAGATTGATTGCTGCGCAGTTGCGGATAACAATGGTATTTTTTTGAACCGTTTTTATCGAAAAAACATAAAAGGAATATTCACGTTCAATAACTGCGGGTTTGAGGAATGAATTGGGGAAGCAGGAAGAATGGGACAACCTTTAGAATTGTTTTGGCGATTGCAGTTTTATGCATTGTTCTCTTGGCGTTTGGATGTGTTGTGATAGAAAATCAGAAAGTGAGCCTCCAAAACCAATTGGCGTCAAAAACTTCAGCGCTTGATGCACAAAACTCCGTGGTTTCATCCATGAACGCCACAATAACGAACCTCAGAAGTCAGATCGCAGCCGACAACGCATCAAACACTGAACTGCAAAATAATCTAACGACCGAAGAAAACCTTCAAAGTGAAACTCATGCTCAATTAGTGACTCAAGACATAGCGTACCAGCAAAGTTCGCAGTCTGCTCAAGCCTCTGTGGTTGATCTTCAAAAGGAGTTGTCGGCGGATCAGGCGCAAATTGCAAGTTTGAGCTCGCAAGTGACTAACCTGCAAACCCAAGTCTCTTCGTTAGACCAGAGCATGCCCTTCAACGGATTTAGCATAGTTCAGATCACCGACACTCAATACTTACCCCAAGATACCCCAAGTCTCTTTTCTGGACTAACAAATTGGATCGCGAACGAAAGCAAAAACCTGAATCTAATGATGGTAATACACACTGGAGACATCGTAAACGTCGCAAATCAACCTTACCAATGGGCAAATGCAAACAACGCAATGATGGTTTTGTACAATGACAACATTCCTTATTGTTGGAATTGTGGAAACCACGACCAATTGTTGCCAAATGGAGTGATGATAGGCGACGGAAACCCTGATTCCGGCTGGTTGGGCGGGAACTATCCTGCTTTCAACGTAACGATCATGCGGCAAGAACCTTATTGGGTTGCGGACATTTTTGACGGAACAAGCACAGCTGTCGAGTTCAGTTATGGAAACTATAAGTTTATGGTAGTTAACGTTGAATACAACGCCAATGACACAGTCTTAGAGTGGATGCAGACGCTTATCAACACTAATCCTAACGTTAACGTCATCGTGGCAACACATAACTTCCTTAATGGAAACGGCACTTATGGCACCTTGACTCAAGCCGACGTGACTTGGGCGGTCAACTTCCAACAAATATTGAACAAGGACCCTAATGTTTTCATGACTGTGAATGGGCACGACATCGATTATGGCCCAGCGTATCACACCGAAATTGATAACAAAGAAGAGATTTTCTTCAACAGACAAGAAATCGACAACAATACGGGCGCAGCAACAGCTCGGATCTACACTTTTGATATGACCAATCCAAACAATCCAAATGTGTTCGCATCCACTTATCAGACATATGGAACTCCTCAGTACCTTCTCGACGCAGCTAACCAGTTCAACTTCTCAACGCACCTTCTTCAGTACAACCCCAATCTAACATCAAACATAATTATTCCAGCTAGCACCGATTTTGTGGGTTCAAGCGGTTACAGCGTCAGCTTTGCAGCTCCTGCAACCCTGCAAGCCTATAGTCAGTACGGTGATCAGCTCACATTCACAGGCCTAACGTTGAATAATGCCACTTCAAGCTTTACAGCATCTGCCCTTGGCGCCAACATCACAGTGGAAAATGTCAATTCAGCTTTGATAAGCTACACAGTTAGCGGAAACGGAACACAAACCTTCTCAGCAAATACTGCTCCAACATCTGTTGACATCGACGGCGTCGCAGCCACCAACGGCGACGGGTGGAGCTACTCAGCCGCAAACGCCCAAGTGACTGTAACAGCCGCGACCTCTAAAGTGGACATAAATTTCAGTTGAAGCTAAAGTTAGACGGAAAAATCTTCGCTTCTTCCGAATTATTTTTTTCAAAAACTGGTTTTACAAAGAAAGAAACCAAATCAGCGCTTTTCAAGTTTTTCACGTAGCCAAGTTCCACTCCAGTGGCTAACACCGGAGGCATTCTTCAAATAGTAAAGCTGATCTTCCTCCAAAGAGTTGAGATTTATATACCAATCTAAGTGCCTCGCCCAGTAAGGCGCATAAGTACGGTAACCCTTGGTTAGACGATGAAATTTGAAATAGCGTCGATACATTCCAAAAGTCGTGTCGACTCGAGCTAATTGGTATTGAATAATCTTGTTTCGCCACTGCAAAGTTAACGGTTTCTTACTCCAAAATTGTTCGGTATGCCTCTCGATAACTTCCTGCTTGAGCTGGTAAAAATCAGGGATATCATCAATACGAAGCATAGGACCGACAACTTCAATGCTCTTTACGGTATCCAATAGGTAGGCGTAAAGCTCTAAGATATCCTCACAGTTTCCTTCCAAAGCAATGTCTGGATCAGTTACAACATAATGTGAAGCTGAGTGTTTAGTAAACCAATCATCAATAGTGTCTGACACAGTGTCCAGTTGTTTTTCAACTGAAACATTCACGGTTGAGTAATAAACCGATACACCTTCCTTTTCCAGCCGCTTGAGATAGTCCAGCAAAGGCCTGTAAGTCGAATTGTTATCGTGAATTACCAGTTCATAAGGAGACCCTATACACTTTCTGTAGGAGCCAATTGCTGCTTGCAAGCAACACAGTCTATTACAACTGATGATGAATATCGGTACCTTTTCAGCGGCTGTTTTCTCCCTCATTTCAGACGGCAAAGGCTTAGTTTTGCGCATTAATCTAAATTTCATTTCTCTCAACCGCACAATTCAGATCCTTTTCACTTTCCCGAAGGTGTAAACTTGCTTCTTTGCCCCTGCTAAAGAACGAAGTTATCAATGCAAGTCTAACATTAAAAGATATGCAACGCATAAAATCTTTTTGTTCCGCTCATCATTTTTTCATTATTTAACTGTCCATCTCCTTTGGCGCCTAAACATCCGGTATCTATTGAAGAAGGAAATGACAAATCTTTGTCTACCTTCAATTTCGTTTTTCGATCTTTGCTTCATCTTTTGCACGTTATTTCGATAATCACGTAGCTTAAACTTTTAATAATGTCAATACGAGTCTAAATTCGACAAAACAGGAAACTTCCTTGAGCAGGAATTTAAGGCTACAATACAGTGGATTGATAATATTTTCCTCACAACTAATAGGCGTAGCCACTGGTCTAATTTTCACTCTTTTGTTAACCCGAAATATGGCTGTAGCCCAATATGGCGTTTGGACCAACATTTTCGATTATACCGCTTACTTCACAATCTTTAGCGGTTTGTTACCGTTTTGGGCAACCAGATTCGTAGCGAGGAGCAAAGAAGGAGCAGCTAAAACCAGCACCTTAGCGCAACTTGTGATTTCGCTTATTTCAATGGCAATTTACTTTCCCGTTATTTTCCTAATTTATACTTTAGCCATAGCCAAAAGAATCGGTGAATCCTACTTGCCCATCTTCTTGATCGCTGGTCTTTACATTTTGACCTTTTACATGATAACTAACTTTGAGAGCATTCTGCAATCGGTTAGGCCTCAAGCTCTCGGGTACGGCTTTCTCATAGAGGAGATTGTAAAAGTAAGTGTTGCCTTTGTTTTGATAGTCGGCTTCAAGCAATTATTTCTCGGCGCAGTTTTGGCTTTAGTTCTTTCGTGCTTTGTTCAAATAGGCTACTATGTTTCGCTCTTGAGAGACGAGTTGAAGGGAAAAGTAAACTGGGGATACCTAAAAGAGTGGCTGAAAGGGTCAACAGCGCTTGCCTACAACGCTATTGGAGGCCAATTATCATCCTTTACTTACATCTTGCTTTTCTTCTACGGCGGAGCTAACACAAGAGCCTATTTCCAAGCCGCGTCCAGCTTCACAATAGTAATTGGTTATTCTATTTCCTTGTCAACGGCGCTTTATCCTAAGCTGTTAGCTAGAAATTGTTCGAAAGAACAAGTCGGAGATTCATTCAGGACAGTGATGATGATGGCTATCCCACTAACAGCGATAACGTTCGTCATGTCAATCTCGTTCTTGACTATTTTAAAAACAGCATATGGTGTTGCTTGGCCCGTCCTGATTGCAATGTCAATCAACACATTCATCAATACAATTTATCAATTCTATTATTACTGTTTAGCTGGTATTGAAGCATTCGATGCTGAAGGGAAAATATCAATGCATCACCTTGTGAGAAGCAAAATCTTCAAGATGTTCTCTTTGCAATACATTCAAGCAGCTATATCGATTCCTTTGGCATACTTTGTTTTAACCATGTTGCCTGTGGCTGGTTCAGTTAAAGCGGCGTTTTACGTCATAATTATACTTATAGGAGTGCAAATCTCGACATTCGCTGTCCTCTACTGGCTAATGCGACGTGCAATCTGTATACCTATCGCTTGGAAAAGCATAGCAAAATACGTTTTGTCTGCCGCAGTGATGGCCATAATTCTGTTCTTAGCTCCAACTACAACGACGCTGCTCGCAACTATTGTCAAAGCAATAATCGGTCTTGGCATTTACGTGGCTCTGTTAGTAGCAATAGATAAACAAGCGAGACATCTTGTCCGGTTGATATCGAAGGAATTCAGAGAAACGATGAGTCAGTTAACTTCTAAAAAACAAGATGAAAACGCTTTCGAAAATGAAAACGACGCAGGAAAGAATGGAAAGTCGATGAGCACTTGACTTGTCTCTTGTTCTAAACGCTTCCAAACAAGTTATCTAGCTTCGTACCAGCCTTTTGCCAGCCCGATGTAGTTTTCGAGCTGCTGTTTGCCTGCGGTAAAGTCGCCTGTTGCCATGATAATCCAAAGCGACTTTGGAACGGCTAACCCTACCCTGAGCAGGATTTGGCGTTTCGTGTACGATTTAACTTTACGGGCAAGCTTGCCGTTTTGTACGAACTCTTTCCAAGTCATGCCTTCGTGGAAGTAGTGGAGACAGCATGGGTCTCGGGTTTTCAGCCACTCGTAACCTTTGGCAACGACATGTTGCCCTATAAAGTGATCTTCCCACTGGTGGAGGTCGGTGGGTATTTTGATGTCTTTAACGGCTTCCGTTCGCAGCAGCGTGTCATGGGTTAGATAGCGTTTTAGGTTTTTTTGCGCCATGATCCAATCAATTGTGTCTTTACGGTAGAGCATCGCCATCGCTTTGTTCTGGTTGTAAATGTGCTTATCGCCAGGGACGGTTACGCCCCACAAGCCGCCAACCTTCGGGTTAAGGTGCTTTTGAGCTTGATTGAACCAGTCTTTGCTTAGAACAACGTCAGAATCAACGTGTAAGTGCCAAGTTGTCTCTGCGGCTTCGATGCCTTTCTGCCTTGCGGTTGCCCTGTTCCCACCTGAATCATCAATTATTTCGCAATTCGCGTAACTCTTAGCGACACCTAAGGTTCCGTCAGTGCTGCCGCCGTCAATTACCAAAAGGCGCCCGACTGGAACGTTTGCGTATAAGGAGTTCAAGCATTCTTTTAGGCATGGCTTCACACTGTTCTTTGTAAGAAAGACAACATCAACTTTCTCCGTCAACACCTGCGACCTTTACACTTTGAGTTTGTTCACTAAAGCATTAAAGACTTAATTTAGTTTTCTGGAAATGGTTGAAGGAACTGGGAAGTTGCGACGCTGATTTTTGGGTTTTTACGCTGCTGCCAGCCAACCCTTAAAAACTAATACATTACTGATAAAGTTGGTTTTGGACGCTTGGAAATCCCGGGTTACGATGAAGATCCATGCTGACTTGGGAATCGCTAGCAGAACCCAGCGGAGAACCTGGCTGAAGTGACCGTAATGATAAGTTTTTAGCAGATAGCCTGTTGTGATATAGCCCTGCGTACGCTCGTTAGGTGTAACGTTGTGCAGGCAGAAAGGTTCAGTGACCTTTAGGAATCTGTATCCTTTCTGAATTATGTGCTTGCCGATGTAGTCGTCTTCATAGATGTGCAGGTTAGGAGGGATCTTTATGTCTTCGACAGTGCTTGTTCGGATTAGCGTGTCATGCATCATGCAGCGTTCGCTACGCATCTGCCTAACCATCAAGTCTTTGACACTTATTCGGTACAGCCTAGACATTGCGTAGGTTGCGTTGTAGTAATGTTTCTCGTTAGGAATCGCCACACCCCAGACAGCTCCAACGTCGTCTGCAACGTTTTTCCAAGCTTTTCTAAACCAGTCCTCGCAGAGAATAACGTCGGAGTCAACGTGAATGTGCCAATCTGTTGCTACCGCGTCAATTCCCTTTTGCCGCGCGCTTGCTCGGGTGCCATGCAAATCCTCAATGATTTTGACATCTGGGTATTTCTGGAGAAGCTCCAAGGTGCCGTCGATGCTTCCGCCGTCTACGACAAGAAGCCTGTTGACGGGTACGTTTCGGTAAATCGATTCGACGCATTCAGACAAACAAGGTTTAAGGCTGTTTTTTGTTAACAACACAACGTCTAGCTTCATCGTGTTCACGTGAACGTTTGCCATTTATTGTATCTCTTTCGGTATTAATGTTATCATATTCAAATACGATCCTGCCAGAAAAAAGCGGCTGATGAAAAATCATTTTCAAATGCCAAATGCAGGCAGTAAAGCACCCGCAGAGGGCTTAGCCGCACTGGTTTGGTTCTGTGGTCTCGTTCTTTTCGCCCGCAAGCTCCTTCTCCAACGCCACAGCCCTCGCAGCAACCTTCGCCACTTCCGCTTTAATATTCTCGTCCTTAACCTCTTCTTTGCGCCTCTCGTTCGACTTCAAAATCAACCGCAGAAAATCCGAGTCATAAGCATCCATCAACAGTTCAGTGTTTGGGATTAGGCAATGTCCGCCAATCACACCAGGAAACATCACGGGTCTATCAAACCGTACACGGTGGGTATCTTCAAGGAAATCGACTGTTTCGTTAAAGTCGGCGCCGAAAGCCTTGGAAATCCGATGCATTTCTTGGAAGCAAGCAATCATCCACGCTCGATAAGTTGTCTCGAAAAGCTTTGCGAGCTCCGTTTCTTTGCAGCTTTTGAGAACCTTCACTTTTAGGCCGAGTTTTTCAAAATGTGCTTTGGCAAGCTCCGCAGCGGTCGCATCAACACCGCCGACATATTTGGTCCAACGCTTCATTTCCCAAATCATATGCTCAGCATTCTTGTGCACTCCGCGCGACGGGGAATGAGCAACTGAGCACTTACATTTTGTCGCGACCTTCAAAGTGGTTCCAGGCGGAACTGTGCTATTGACAATTACAAGCTTGGGCTTGAATTCTTCAATGTAGCCTTCAACAGCATCCAAGAATTTTTTCTGTGAACCGCAGGGCAAGCAAACATGTAAAGTATCCACCTGACTTGGAATATGGCTTCTACTTTGACCAAGCTGACGCATTTTTACTTCATCTAAATCTAAACCGTAAACGCTAAAGTCTTTCTTCTGTTCGTTCAGCAAAACGAAAAGAGTATACCCAATTTCGCCTAAACCTATAATCAGAACTGTTTCTTTGGTCAAATTGTTGCATCCGCCTTTGGAAAATCAATGTTTAGCTTAAACTATTTAAATCTGGAGCCCGCAAGGTGAGTTTATGCTGAATCCAAAGAAAGGCGTAGGCATAGTCACAGGCACCAACGTTAAGATTGGCAAAAACGTTGCGATCTGGAATTACGTTGTAATAGGTGACGGCACCAAAATCGGCGATTGCACCCTCATTGGAAGCTTCTGCGACATAGGAAAAAACGTGGTCATAGGCAAAAGATGCAATATTCAGGCACATGTAACCATCTCAAACGGCGTCGTAATAGGAGATGATGTGTTCATCGCGCCTAACAGTTCAATTTTGAATGACAAGTACCCAAAAAGCGACCTTTTGTCTCCTCCAGTCATCAAAGATGGCGCGACAATCGGCGGCGGAGTCACCGTGCTTCCAGACGTGACGGTAGGCGAAAAAGCGGTGATCGGCGGCGGAAGCGTCGTAACCAAAAACGTGCCTCCACGAACCGTCTATGCCGGAGTTCCAGCGGCTGTCGTGATGAGTTTAGAAGAGTATGAAGCTAAACGGAAAAGTTTCATTGACACAAGGCACAAGGTGAAGAAATGAAGATTTGGTATGACGCTTGCACGGGCAAACACATCAGGTACGGGTCAGCTATCGGGCAACGACTAAGGAAAGCAGGGCATGAATACGTTTTAACGACGCGGGAACACCCGGATACGATACCGCTGGCTAAGGTTCTCGGAGAGAAACCCATAGTAATAGGCAAATACAACCCGTCAACACTGACGACAAGGCTCAAAGAAAGCGCCGAACGGGTAATAGAGTTCGCAGATCTTTTCAAGGATAACCCGCCAGACGTCGCCATCGCCCATCAATCGGTTGAGCTTTGCCGAACAGCCTTTGGAATAGGAGTTCCAATCATTTTAACGGCAGATACCCCATATGCCTTAGCGGTTAACAGGCTGACATTACCCTTTGCGCATACAGTTGTGGTGTCGGAGTCGTTGCCGAAAAGTTTTGTGACCCAGAATTGCGCCAGAACCCGGGTTACCTTCAAAGGAGTCGACGAAGTCGCTTGGATTAAAGACTTCATGCCGAGAAGAATCGATGGATTAAAAAAACCACTGATAGTTATCAGACAAATTGAAACCAGAGCTGCCTACGCAGGAAGCAGGCAGGACCTTGCAAGAACGATGGTGGAGAAGCTCAGCAAACTGGGCAACGTTCACTTCATCCAAAGATACAACGGCCAAGGCGAGACCTTCGCGGGCAAGGAGGGATTTGTGGATTCAGCGAGCCTCGTGGCAAACGCTGATTTAGTGGTCAGCTATGGGGGAACGATTGCGAGGGAAGCAGCGCTTCAGGGCGTTCCAAGCGTGGCAGTTTCGGACATGGCAAAAACCAACGTCAACCGCTACTTAATTTTGAAGGGATTCCCTCTTTTTGCAACGAAGGAACCTGATGTACTGGAGTACGCTGAGAAGTATCTTGGCAAAAGGTTTGATGTCAAAAACAAACTTGCGGAACTTGAGAACCCTGTTGACGTAATCGAGAAAGTTGTGAAAACCCTTAAGCCACGCTGACTTTGATTTTGTCTCCAACTTTCTTGCGGAATTTTTCGGCTGCGCTCGCTTGATTTAGCGCTAGCTCCAAGAATCCGTGGCTGCCGATCAAGAGAAGAGGCTCTTTTGGTTTTGTCGAAGCGTAAGTTTTTCCTAACGGGATTTCAAGCGTGGCAGAGGCTAATTCTAAATTGAGGGTTTTGCCTGCCATGTCAGCCAGGTCTCCCTCGGTTATGTTTGTGATTATGTTGCCGAAGCCATCTACATCTAGAACCTCTCCAATTAACGAGCCGCTGCTAATTTTCACTTTAGCGAATTTTAGAGTGACAGGATCATCTATTTCTGGACCAAAATCCGCAGGCATCACGCTTCTATCCAGATAGGCGGCTGCAGGTGCAAAAATGTCTCGGCCGTGGAACGTTCCTGAAACCTTCGGCAACATGAACTTCGGGTTTGTCAGGTGATAAATGTGCTGAATGCTTTGATTTCGGCCAGCTAAGACCAAAACGCCATTGTCAGGACCGACGAAGCAATCCTTTTTCGTTTGAATTACTATGGCGCGCCTATCTGTGCCAACACCTGGATCTACAACCGCCATGTGGACTGTGCCTTCAGGAAAGTACGGTGCGGCAGAAGCCAATGCAAAGGCGGCGGCGCGAACGTTGAACTTTTTGATTTGATGAGTTATGTCAATCAGGACGGCTTTGGGATTTATGGTTAAGATTACGCCTTTCATTTCTGCAACGTATGGGTCTTTCAGGCCAAAATCACTGGTGAAAGTAATCATGATTATCAACCGCCATGCACAACGGGAATAAAAACGATTTCGTCCCCGTCGTATAACTTAGTTTCTAAACCGTTCAAAACGCTGATTTCCCTGCCGTTAACCAAAATCAAAGCGTTAGAATTCGAGTCGGTTGTCTGTAGGTCGCTGATTGATTTTTCAAGCGCTGGCGTTTCTTGGCTTATTTTTGCAAGTAGCTCCTTAAGCGATGTTTCTTTTTCGTAGTTGAGAGTTAACTGGGTTTTGCCCGTGAGGTGGCGCATTGCACCAATGAATTTTATTGTTAACACCATTGCTTTCGCTAAAATACAGAATCGGTGTTTACTTTAAAATTGTTTGCGTGCCCAAAAATCCGACTTAGAAGTTTTGTACTCGCTCTTCCGTTAACGTTTCCACTATGTCCGTGGCTATCTCGACGATTGAGTCTGCCTGCTTCATCATGGCATCCCCGTTCACTTCCTCAAGCTGCTGCATCTGTTGAACAAGCGCCTCGATTTCCATTAGAAAACGGAGGATTGAATCGTTCGTGCTAGGGTTCTTCAGGACTTCTTCCCGAATAAGAATTTCAATAAACGCTGGTTCACCTAGGCTGTAATAAATGGCGTTTCTTGCCTTTCTGATTGCTTCTAAAACCAATCCTGGAGCCATATAAGGGATTTTACGTGCTGCTTCTAACTCAGCTTTTGCTTCACGAAGGTACCGAAGAGCCCACCCTTTCCTATAGTCATCCATCATGCAAGTTTTTCCTTTTAAGAGAGGTTAACTTAATCCGAATCGTCTTCTTCGTCGGCTTCAATCGGTTCTGTTCCCGAATTTGCTTCAGCCAAAGCCAACGTACGAGTTATGTACCCAGCAATTTGATTCCTAACACGTGTGGTTGTACCCTGCGTTAAGGTTTCAACTGCATGTTTGTTTTCGTCAAAGCTGGTATTGAATTTTTCTGGAAACCGATGCATTAGTTCTTTGCCGGTTCTTTTTACTTGATCAGTCTTAACTTTTCCCAAATCCCAAATCCTCAGTATCAATGATTTAATTTCCGACGCTTGAAAAGCGCAAGAGCAATTCCAAATAGACGAATGGTTTAATTTAAGTTTACGCTTAGTACCGCAGCTTTGAAGGTGCCGAAAGTCCTTTTCGGCGTTCGCAGCCCATTCAGCCGATTTTTACGGTGAAGAAAACTTGGAAATTCTCAATTATTTGATCGGCAACTAAGTTAACCTGCATTTTCTTGATTTCAGCCACTGCTTCAACCACGTTGCGAATAAAAGAAGGCTTCGTTAGTTGTCCGCTGAAGGGACGCTTGTAATATTTGACTGGACCATCTGTCTCCGTCAAAAACTGAGTTAGCGTTACTTTCTCTATGATTTCCCTGATTCCTATTGAGTAGGCTGCGGGCGGCCCTTCAGTTATAAAATAGCCGTTATCCATAGCTTTGGAAAGCGTAGTTAGCGGATAGCTGAACCAGTGAAGCAGCACACGCTTGAGACGGTACGAAGGAAGCATATCAATTATTTTTTCGGTTGTTCCGCGGCTATGGATTATCACTGGAAGTTCAAGCGATTCTGCAAGCCGCAGCATCTTGTCAAAAACCATCGTTTGCTTTTCCCATGGAGTTTCGTATTTGGCGTCTAAACCAATTTCGCCGATGGCTTTGATCACGCTTTTATACCGCAATATTAGTTCGATGGTTTGCTCAAGCTCTCCTTCTTTGAGGACGTTTACGTTCCACGGATGAATTCCCAGAGCAGGGTAAACAAAACCGGGGTATTTTTCTGCTATTTGTAAGTCACTTTGACACGTTGCCAAATCCATCGAATTTGTCATTAACGCTGCCACGCCCGATGTTTTTGCGTCCGCTATTAACTCGTCTAGGTGACCAGAATATTCCAAGTCGGAGAGATGCACGTGGGCATCGATTAGCTTCATTTCTTCCAGCAACATAGTCATTGTTGAGTGTTTCTTATAATTTTCTTTCTGTCCCTCCCAGAGTTGAATGTCGATAATTTAAACTAAAAGGCACAAAAAAAGTTAAATATTGCTTTAAAAAGAAAAAGAGGCTGTGGAGAAGTCGATATGACCGAATTAGAAATAGCTGTAGCCCCCATGCATCGTTTATGCAAGAAAGCGGGTGCTGACAGAGTAAGTGAAGCAGCAGCAAAGGAACTCGCAAAGGCTCTCGAAGAAATCGGCGTAAAGATTGCGAAGGAATCTCTGGATTTTGCTATGCACGCTGGAAGAAAAACCATCAAAGCGGAAGATATTGAGATAGCCGCAAGAAAAGTCATGGAAAGATAGTTACCTTCTAACAAAGTTCCTTCCTTTCTTCTTTTTTTGTAGTTGTCGGCATCGAGTTTCAGGATAAAGAAATACTTTTAGTCAGGCTTGCGACTTTTTTAGACAGTTGCAGAGGAATCCCAGAGGAACTGAAAGTATTCACGAGCGAACCCCACTAATCCAACGTGGTTGCTCCAAATTACGAGGCTGGGTTTATCTTCGCCTAGGAACAACATGGCTTCTTTGCCATCAGCGATGACGCCGCCGCCGAACATATGGTCGCGAGTACGCAGCTCGTTTAGCGCGGGATATTTCTTTAAGAAAAGCCAATCCTCCTTCTTCCCAGCAACCATAAGCTTGATACTAACCGTTTTCTTCAAGCCACTTCCCAGCACGGGCTCAGCCAGCGCGATCACGGGTTTAGCAAATTCTGGTGCAGCAATCACAACTTCCTTAGTTGCCTTGGTCAGTACCTCCTGAAGTTTGCTGAGAACGGCTTGTTGCCCGCGTAGAATCAGCATGTCTGGTCGCTCGACGAGTTCTCGTTTTTCGTAGAGGGGTTGAAGCGACTCTGCAACGGTGTTTTCCCAGCTCAAATATTTGTCTTCCAGCCTCAGCTTGGTGAACCTTGTCGCTTCAAGCGGGGGAACGGGGTAGTATTTGAAGGGGCGGGTTTCGCTACTTTTTATCCAGCCTTTTTCTTTAAGCGAGTTCAAAACCTCGTACATTTTGCTATAGGGCACGTGGGCTTCCTGGCTGATTTCCATTGCTGTCATCTGTCCAATTTCCAGCAGCACTGTGTAAGCGTCGATTTCGTAAGCGTTCAAGCCCATTTCTCGAAGAGTAATGCGCGTGTTCTCGTTAATCGACATGTCTTTCCCCTCAATCACCTTAGGAAACGTTTGGAAACCTTATTATCGTGACATTAGCTCTTAAGCACTTCGCAACCGCTTAGATAGCAGAAGGCAAAGAAAATGAAAGACATCAAATCGACAAGAAGCATTTGCCCTGAATGCCTAAAGGCTATAGATGCAACAATCTACGAAGACGATGGGAAAGTCTTCATCAAAAAAGATTGCTCTGAACACGGGCATTTTCAGGAACTTTACTGGTCAGACTACGACCAATACATGCGGGCAGAAAAATTCCGCTGCGACGGCGATGGCATGGCCAACCCGAGAACCGAGAAGAAAAACGGGTGCCCCTACGACTGCGGCATCTGTCCCGAACACAAGTCTCACACGGCTCTTGCAATAATTGATGTAACAAATAGGTGCAACTTAACCTGCCCAGTCTGCTTCGCCAACGCTGCAGCAGCTGGTTACGTTTACGAGCCAACCAAAGAGCAAATTGTTGGCATGCTGGAAAATCTTCGAGCCAACAAGCCAGTGGCAGCCACGGCTCTTCAGTTCTCGGGCGGGGAACCAACGATACGCAAAGAACTGTTCGATTTTGTTCGGAAAGCAAAAGAGCTTGGGTTCAGCCACGTGGAAGTCAATACGAACGGACTTCGACTCTCGCAAAGCGTAGAATATTGCAAGCAACTCAAAGAGGCAGGCGTCAGCACTATTTATCTGCAATTCGACGGGCTAACCCCTGACGTTTACAAGTTTATCCGCGGCGTGGACCTGTTAGCGATAAAAATGAAAGCAATTGAAAACCTCCGTGCAGCAGGTTGGGACAGCATAGTTCTTGTTGTCACACTTGTAAAAGGCGTAAACGATAATCAACTTGGCGACATAATCAACTTTGCCGCCAAAAACTTCGACATAATCAGATGCATAAACGTTCAGCCTGTAAGCCTCTGCGGAAGGCTGCCGCAAAAGCAACGCGAAAGCATGCGAATCACCATCCCAGACTTTATGAAGAAAGTCGAAGAACAAACAAACGGGGCAATCAAAGTCTCAGACTTCTACCCGGTGCCCACAGTTGTACCAGTTTCAAAAGCGGTCGGAGCATTAAAAGATAGACGATATTTAGAGTTCACAGCGCACCCTCACTGCGGCATGGCAACTTACCTTCTGATTGAAAACGGCAAAATAGTTCCAATTACAAAGTATGGTAACATAGACAAATTCATTGGTGTGATGAACAAGGTTTACGAGACAGCGTCCAAAGGAAGCAAGAATAAGGCCAAATTACGCTTAGTCGGTTCAATGCGTTACATAAAATTCGGGTTCCTACGAAAATACGTCTTAGGCGTTGTAACAAAGGGCGACTACGACTCACTGGGCGATCTGCAGAGACAATCAATTCTCCTTTCATCCATGCACTTCATGGATCCCTACAACTTTGACCTTGAAAGAGTGCAACGCTGCCTAATCCACTACGCCGTACCAGACGGACGCATCATTCCATTCTGCACAATGAACTCCATTCACCGAACCGAAGTTGAAAAGACCCTTGGCGTCCCACTCAAAGAATGGAAAGAACAACATAAAGTTGAAATAAGCCAGCCATTCTAGATGTTGAGAACAATAAAATCAAGGGGAAAAATTCATGGGTGGAAAAAAGAAACTCGGCATAAAGCAAATGGAGAAACAGCAGGTCACTCAGGACGAAGCGAAAGCGCAAGATAAGAAGAAAGAAAAATCAGGACCTCCGAAAGAGCGAAAAGCCGCTAGCATAGTGTCACCAGATGCCAAAAACGACAAAATCGTTGCGGAAATAAAAAAGATGGGAGTTCTAACACCATACGTTGTCGCGACAAAGTACAACATACGAATCAGCACAGCAAAAGACTTCTTAGAACAACTAGAAACAAACGGCGCGGTACAACTCGTATCCGGAAGCCACAACCTAAAAATTTACAAGCCTGCAGCATAAAATTCCATTTCGTATCTTTTGATTTTCTTAAATTAAGACCGTTGGAGTTTTTGTTTTCGTTTGACAGAGTTTCCTGAAAGAGTTTACACTACAGAAGAAGTGAAAATAGCTAAGGAACTAGTCGATCAAGGGTACAAACACAACCCGACCATTGAAGGTTCAGCCCAATTTAAAGAAAAAATCAATCAGGTTCTCGGGTTAATCAAGACGGCGGGCTACTTTGACTTTTTCAGATCATACATTCGAAGGATAATGGAAATAGACGGTTTAACGCAGCTTAGGGAAACTGAAGCCGCGATCTGGGCAAACAAGTTTGCTGTAGAAAACATAGTGGATGCGGCTAGCCTATTTGTGCAGAAGGCATATAGCATGAAAGAGTATTTGGAGGGGGAACTTTACTATGGCGGCAGCGCGGAGAAGCGTTCGGTGGCGAAACGAATCGAGTTCCTTAATATGTTAAGCGAGAAAAGTGACGATAAAAACGTCAAAAAAGAATGTGAGCGGCTGCTACAAATGTGGAAAGAAAGCTCGCTAGCTTTTTAGGTGCCTGAAAGTTCTATCCGCATTGTTATTCCGCTTTTAACCTGCTTGAAAATGTCCAAATTATCCGTTATTTTGCCGAGTATACTCACGGGGCTGTACGGCTGGGATTTTCCATAGAAAACGCACAGAGCACTGCCCATAGGCCAAAAAGCAATAGTACCTGTCTCTACGATCGACTTAGCTTTTTCTTCGCCCATCTTGATTGGGATTTCAAAGTAAACTTCTTCTTTCCATA
>Ga0074045_10001782_pt1 | contig 20476 bp, 19 predicted proteins | sample BogForMeECP23OM2_FD_94442 | JGI IMG/M metagenome (GOLD analysis project Ga0074045, IMG submission 94442) | Bog forest soil microbial communities from Calvert Island, British Columbia, Canada - Bog Forest MetaG ECP23OM2 | ecosystem: Environmental > Terrestrial > Soil > Wetlands ...
CGAATGGAAGATCGAAGACAGAGTTGTGAGGAGCGTAGTGAGAAAAATAAGCATCGGCGAGAATTATGGAAGAAAACTAACCCCCATCCGCTCAAACATTTCGAGATTATCGAGAGGCACAATGGCGGAGCAAGCCCTGAATCGTCTTTACGTCCTTGCCCTTGCTGATAAGAAAGGTGGCGAGGCTGTAGCGGCGGTTGTGGAACCCGCATCGCTGGCTGGGTTCCAATCGGATGCCAACCTTAATCGCGGCGGGACGAATTTTATCTTTCGCCATCATGCTGGCGCTCACGGCGTTTTGTCTTTCATCTTTGTGCATGGCAAATTGTTGTATGTGCCTGAATTACAGAAGTTCTGATATACTGCCAATACGGAGGGTTTCATGGAAGCGGTGAAGGTAGGCAAGCGCGGGACAATTGTCGTTCCAGCCAAGCTGCGGAAACGCTACGGTATAGAGGAAGGCATGCTCGTCACCACCGAGCCCTGCGGAGACGGTGTCCTGATCCGCCCGGCAGTTGTTGTGCCCGTGGAAAGATATACAGCAGAGCGCAAGGCGGAGTTTCTCCTCTCCACCGCTACAACGGAGAAAGACTACCGTCGCGCACGCAAAGAAGTGAAACGACTCGGCCTAGATCCCGACGTCGTCCCGCACCGGCTGCCCGAATAAATGGACCACCTCTTTCTCGACGCCAACGTTCTATTCTCTGCGGCCTACCGGTCAAGCGCAGGCCTTCTGCGCTTGTGGAACTTGAAGAACGTGATTCTATGCTCCTCGCACTATGCCCTAGAAGAGGCAAGAATCAACCTATCTGACGACGCTCAAAGGGGCAGGCTTGAGAGATTGGCTCGAAAAATCCAACTTTTCGACTCAACAGCGCGTCAACTGCCTGCAGGTATCTCATTGCCCGAAAAAGATCGGCCGATATTGCTTGCCGCTATGGACGCGCGGGCAACACATCTCATCACCGGCGACTTTCGGCACTTCGGTCCCTATCTCGGCAAGACAATCGAAGGGATTTTGATTGTGACACCATCTCAGTATCTGAAAACTCACCAGCCCCACTAGCAAACCAATGTGTTCGAGGCCATGGATTTACCGAATGCGCAATCGGATCTGAATACCTAGAGGTACCCATGATTCGTAAGATTACGGTCGCGGCTACGATGAGCTCTCCGTTCACTGTTCTTTTCGCTTTCACTGCCTTCACTGTTCGGAGTCGTGCCGCCCTTCAGGCGGAGATTCTAGCCCTTTGACACTCACGGGCCGTTCTCTAAAACAGTGCGCCCTGATACCTGCGTCCCAAATTCTCCGACCACCGGTCCGGGTTTTGTTATCGCGATTCTGGTCGGGTTTGGGCCGTGGTCTGCAGATCGTTCAACCCGAGACGGTCATCGGTTGGTACCAGAGAGCGTTCTCCTGATATTGGACAAGGAAATCGCGAATGCTTCCCGATCCGGGAAGCATGGATGTTATTTTCCAACCCACAATCCAACCCACAGTGTGAGCTGTCTTGCACGACTTCCGCGTATTTTGGCAGTCCCCGCGGTCTTGTAAGTTATTGTAAAGCCTAACGTTGTTACATTGACACGGTAGAGGTCTGGGGTTCGAGTCCCCACGGGCCTACCATTCTTTTCAGTAAGTTGCCGCACTTTTCCAATTTCCTCTTTGCACAATCGTTGCACAGAATTTCCAGCAAAGTTCTCCAAGTGATGTCAGCTACGTCATAAATCTCCGTTGGAGTTGAGGCTTCAGGCGAGAGAGTGCCACCGCCTAATGGGTCGCATCTGCCCGAAGTTGGAAATTGAAAATCGAAACGCCAAATAATCAGTAAAGTTGCTTTCGCAAGGAGTACCGCTACGTGTCATCGTGACTTTCACCTCCGAGATCAAATCATCATCTTCGAGTAAGCAAAAAATGGAGTTTCGTCATGCGTAGAATAAGCGTGGATTGTGTTGGACGGCGCGTAGAATGGTGCGTAGAATAAGCGTTGAATATGACCTACATCTATATGTCCGAGGACTGGCCTCGGTTCACGTGGGATGCGAATCGGCTCGTTCCTCACTTGTCTGCCACACGCTACGAGCAAGGATTGCTCCTCGGAAAAATGAAGGACCTCGGCTATCAGCTGAAAAGTGAAGCAACACTGGCGGCCTTGACGGAAGAAACGGTCAAATCGTCGGCTATCGAAGGTGAAGAACTCAGCGCGGACAGTGTCCGATCCTCGCTCGCGCGGCGCATGGGGCTCGAGGAGGCAGGCACCCGGCCTGCGGATCGCCATGTGGAAGGCGTCGTCGAGATGATGCTCGATGCGACGCAGCGGTACGCATCTCCACTGACGGAGGAGAGAATTTTTGGGTGGCATGCAGCGTTATTCCCGACCGGGCACAGTGGAATGCGCAAGATTACGACGGGAGCGTGGCGGAGGGGCCCAATGGAAGTAGTTTCTGGCCCCGAAGGAAAGCAAAAGGTGCACTTCGAAGCCCCGCCTGCAGAACGGGTCGAGCCAGAAATGAAGAAATTTCTGTCCTGGTATGAGGACGGTAGCAGAACGACTGAGCTGCTCATCAAGGCAGGTCTGGCTCATCTATATTTCGTGACCATCCATCCACTCGAAGACGGAAACGGAAGGATCACACGGGCCATTACAGAGATGACCCTGGCTCGGCTCGAAAACAGCGCGCAGCGTTTCTACAGCATGTCGTCACAGATTCGAGACGAGCGCAAGGATTACTACGAGATTCTAGAATCCACACAGAGAGACGGCCTGGATGTCACAGGCTGGCTCGTTTGGTTTCTGGATTGCCTCGGGCGCGCAATTGCGAAGGCCAAGAATCTCACTGCTGGCGTGCTGGCGAAGGACGCATTCTGGCGTCGCCTAAAGGAAGAGTCGATCGAAGTCAGCGAACGGCAACGAAACATCATCAACTTGCTGCTGGATGGCTTCGAAGGGAAACTAACCACGGAAAAGTGGAGCAAGCTTGCAAAGACCTCCCACGACACCGCATTGCGGGATATTCAGGAGCTGATCGAGAGACGGATTCTCAAACAGGAAAAGGGCGGCGGTCGGAGTACGTCATACGTTTTGGTTCGGGAACGGTCTACCTAAAGTCGCAAGGCGTTCTCCATTAAAAGTGTGCTGAGACATAGCCAAGTTTTCGATGGGGTCTGGGCGTCTATTGCGACGTGCGCTAAAGTGATCGGGATGGGGAACTCTTATATCCCGACGAATATTGACGAGTACCTGCGCAAGCGCCTGATGCCGGTGGAAGGCGCAATTCCTCAATTGCCCGGAATCGAGATGTACGGCAATTCGGTTCCTGCCGGAGCGGTGGGCGGCGACCTATTTGAATACATCAATTTTCAGCAGCGATACGACATCGATGGTCGCATCCAACTCGCACTGAAACGTTCTCAGGAGTATTTAGAGAAACTGGTCGTCGGTGCATCGCCCCGCAACTCCGTTGACGACCATGTCAACTGGCTGAAATTCCGCCCGGGCTTCAGTTCGGAAAAGGAAACCGCTTACCGGGAAGCGCGAAGCTCGGAGCAGGTGCGTGTTGCCGAAGACCTGCGTGAGCTACGCAGCACCGCCGGGGTCCTCCTGGTCGATGCCGAAGGCCACGGAATCATTGCCGCCAAAATCGCCTCGACAGTCCATGACACGTTTCAAGCGCTGATGCTTTCGGAACTCGATCACCGCGGGAAGACTACCCCGGAATTGTTCGAGAGGATGAACTTAAGGCTGGCTCAATCATCCACGGCGCGCAACGCGCTCGGCCGGAGTTTGACGGATGGTGTGCAAGAGATCGCCACGATGCTGTATGGCGAAATCCGGCCATCTGGTAATTTTCGATTTGTGAATTTTGGACATCCCCCGCCACTCGTCTACTCTGCGGAATTTGGCCGATTCGTGGAATTGGACAAGAACCGAATGGTGCACTTTCTTCCGCTCGGCTTACAAATCCCCGAAGACCACCCCGACCGGAACCGGTATCTCTCTTTGGACTTTCGGAAGCGACGAGCGAAATCCTCGGATATGGCCGAGCTGACGCTCATGAATACAGGGGACATCTTCTTCCTTTACACCGATGGGGTTTATAGTGGCGGCAACAAAGAGGAACGTAGCCGCCTTGAAGAAGTGATGCGTCAGCACCATGAACTCTCGGCGAAGGAAATCTGCAACTCCTTAGTCGATTACGCTCTCAACAGAGACGACGATTTGCGCCGGAATGGCGAGCAAGACCGCATCGACGACAAAACCGTCTTAATAATCAAGCGATTCTAACAGATCACTTGCGCGAACCGATGGGAAGCACACGATTGCTGCTGTTCGTCTCCGGAGTTCTGAAACTACCGGCGGGGAAAATGTTCGGCTACTTCGAGTGTCCTGTGCAGCACACCCGCTCGCGTCCAGCGAAGACCGATAGTTTCTCCGATTCGCATCCCGGTTAGAACAGCAACCCGGAGCCGAAGGGTTTTTCCAACCCACAACCCAACCCACAGAGTGGGCCGTCTTGTACGACTTCCGCGTATTTTGGCAGTCCCCGCGGTCTTGTAAGTTAAGTTATTGTAAAGCTTAACGTCGTTACATTAATAAGGTAGAGGGGTTCAGACCTGCCCGGTGCAGTGCACAGAGAGGAAGGTTATTTTGGGCTCGTCGATCCACACTCCCGCAGGAAAATTGCCGCTCCCCGGCAGGACGAAGTTCGGCGTGTTCGTGGGTCTGGTTTTGTTGCTCGTGGGGCTGGGCATCGTGCGCTCGGCCATCGCGACGCGCCTGGACGGATTCACAATCGATGAGGCCTATCACATCGCCGCCGGCGTTTCCTACGTGCGGTACAGGGACTTCCGGATCAATCCCGAGCATCCGCCGCTGGTGAAATTGTGGGTGGGTAGCGTGATCTCCGCAACGGGATTCCAGATGGAGGCGCTTCGACAATTCACCGACAAGCCCGATGAACGGAAGTTTACGCAAGCTCTGGTTTTCCAGAAGAATGATCCGGATTCGGTGCAGCGGCGGGCGCGGGCAGCGATGTTTGTTCTGAACGGACTGCTGCTGATGGCGCTGGCGTTCGCGCTGGAACGCGTGTTTAACGCGCGCGTGGCGATGGGAACGCTCCTGTTTCTGGTGATCGATCCCACAGTGGCGGCGCACTGGCCGGTGGTGATGACCGATCTGCCGGTGGGGCTGCTGTCGGCGACGGCGATCGTGCTGGCAACAAGGGCGTTCCGCGAGTGGGTCTGGACAGATCTTGCCGCGTGCGCTTTTTTTCTGGGACTGGACCTCACTGCCAAGCACTCCGCGCCGGTAGTGTTGTTGAGCGTGGCGCTGATCGGAGTGTGGCTGGCGTACCGGCAACCAATGGAGCGAGTGGGCGACTCGACATGGCGAAGAGTGCTAAAGGTGTCCGCCGTGCTGGCGGGGGCATTGACGATTCTGTGGGGGTTTTACCTTTTTCGCTACACGGAGTCGAGGACGGGGCAGGAGGCGTTTAATCGATCGCTGGCGGACAAAATCAAGGACGTAAATACGCCGTTCTACCACGCTGTTCTTGTGAGGATGGCGGCAACGCACGTCGTGCCACGGGCGTACCTTTGGGGCTTTGCGGATACCGTCCACGCGGGGATGGAGGGGCGGCCGTACCCTCATTTGATTTTTGGACGGATTTACATGCGAAAGGGCCCGAAATATTTTTTCCCAGCGATGATCGCAGTGAAATTGCCGATCGGATTGAGTGTGTTGAGCGTGCTCGGCCTGATTTTGTTTTTGGCGCGGCGATTGCCAAGGGAGTGGAATTTTCCGACGGGGGTCATTCTTGCGGCTACACTCTTGTTTCTTCTCGCTCTCGCTACCGGGGCGACGTACGCGGGAATCCGGCATGCCTTGCCAGTGGTGGCGCTCATGGCGATCTTCGCGGGACTCTTCGTAGCGGCAGCGTTGGCGTCGAACTCACGAATTTTGAAGGCCGTGACGATTGCCGCCTACGTCCTGGCTTGTGTCTCGGCGCTTCCCGTTTTGCGGCCGTGGGAGTACTTCAACGAGTTTATTGGCGGGCCAAAGAATGCCTACAAGTACTTCGGCGATGAGGGAGTTGACCTGGGCCAGCGCAGCAAGGAAATAGTGGGTTATTACCGGAAGTTTCTGAAACCAGCAGCTGAGATGGCCGACGTTCTTTACGATACCTCAGAGGAAGAGTTGAAGGGGCGAGGCGTAGAGTATCTGGGCCGCGATAGAGAGCGCGACCTGAAACGAATCAGCCAGGCGGAAAGGTCCGGTACAATTTTCGTCGGGCCCGGGAGCTTGATTCGGAGCCCTCTGTGGGATTTGCCGGCGTTTCGCGAGGCGACGCCAGTGGCACGATTTGGGAATCTGTTCGTGTACAAGGGAGAGTTTCACTTGCCAGGACTGCCGGCTGCCAGCTTGTATTATCTTGGAATTGAAAAACTGTATGCGGGCAAGCCGGACGAAAAGGCTGCCGAAGATTTTTTTCGTCAATCCGAGAAGCTGGATGCAAGCGTCTGTTTTGTGCACATCGAACTGGGAAACCTGCTGCTGAAACGCGGGGAGCGGGAGGATGCGTTACGAGAGTATTCGGATGCGCTGAAGTACGCTCCGGCAGATCCGTTGATTCGTAAGCCCATCGAGACGCAGTTCAGGCGACTCAGCAATCAGCCAGATGGGAAGATTCCGCTGCTAAGAAATCCGTACATGGAGTGACAAAAGAATGCAAACACCGCCCCAGGCCCGCCGTCTGAGCTCATTCGGGTGCCAAGCGAGTTTCAGGCCGGCGGCAGGGCGCAGCGGTGCGGTGAACCAAAAGGCAGCGGATGCCGAATAAGTGGATCTGGGCGATCGCGCCTCAGTCCACTAACAATTCATTGACTTTCCCTCCACCCCCTTGCCTCTTCAACCAGCTCGATCGTGGTATCCGCCGCTCGTGAGCACATACTTGGTGCTGGCATCACTACCCTGTTTGCAATTCTGGTGTTGGGAGCCGCCGGCTACGGAATCTACGCCTTCTTCTCCCATCCACCTTGCAACTCCGTCACCGCGCGCTGCGGCACCAGCAGCGCACCTTGCTGCAGCCGGACCACCGCGCGAACTTTGCCCGACCCTCCTGGCATCAAAATAGCGCGATCAGTTTGCCGGTGGGTCACCAGTGCGGTTATACTACGGGTATGAAAACTGCTGTTTCCATTCCCGAAGACGTCTTCAAGGGGGCCGAGAGGCTGGCTCGCAAAACCAAAAGATCCCGTAGTCGCCTTTTTAGCGACGCCCTTAAGGAGTATCTGGCCCGCCACATGCCAGAAAGCGTTACCGAGGAGATGAATAAGGCCTGTGCCGAGGTGGGCGCTGCGAGGGACGAGTTCGTTTCCTCTGCAGCCCGTCGGGTTCTAGAGCGAAGCGAATGGTAATTTCCCAAGGAGAAATCTGGTGGGCGGATCTGCCCGCTCCAATGGGGTCCGGTCCTGGTTTCAGAAGACCAGTGGTTGTGGTGCAGTGCGATGCACTCAATGGGAGCCGCCTCGCTACCACGGTCTGTGTCCCGCTGACCAGCAATCTCAAATGGAGCGCGGCTCCAGGAAATGTGCGCCTCTCGGCACGTCTCACGGGGCTGCCCAAGGATTCTGTAGCGAACGTTTCTCAAATTGTCACCGTAGACAAGGATCTCCTAACGGAGCGGGCCGGGAAACTCCCGCGTCCAAAGCTGGAGTTACTGCTTTCTGGAATTGACGTTGTGCTTGGAGGTAGTCGTTGCGCCCTTACTCAGGCACCGCACAGGAACACATCGTACCTAAGACATAGGTAACACTTTTGGGCCGAACGGATTTTCGAGTGGCCTCCTTACACGGCATCACTCCCTCCCCCAAAAAGGGAACAGTGTCACCTATGTGTCCGATACGATCTGTTACCTATGTGTTTAGATACTTACTGGTTAATATAACTACTTTCTTACACTGCGTGCATGGCAGGAATGAGCAGCGTTTTTCCGTCTATGGGACAGTGCAGATGGAGATCGTGATCTTTGCTCCGGGTTCACCAGTCTTGAGGACTGCACATCCCATTAGGAGGGGTGTAGGATATGGATTAGGAGTCTCTTAGGCGCTCAGTTTGTCTAATTCACTGGGTGCAGAGGACCCCTCGAACAGAGGTAACTTCCATGAAAAAATCGCCTTGGTTCAAAATCTTTTTGGGAATAGTCGCTATTGTCGGACTCACCTGTTTGCCGCTGCCCGTTTTCGCCCAGCATGGCGGTCATGGAGGCGGTGGAGGATTTCGCGGCGGTGGCGGTGGGTTTCACGGCAGCGTAGGAGCGTATCACGGTGGAGGAGGTTACTCTGGCTACGGCGGCCGTGGTTACTACGGCGGACATTATGGCGGACATTATGGCGGACGATACTATGGTGGGCGCGGAGGCTACTACGGCTGGCGCGGTGGCTATTGGGGTTACCCGCGTTACGGTTACGGTTATGGTTGGGGCTACGGATGGGGCATCGGATTGGGGTTTGGGTGGCCGTACTGGTGGGGATATCCGTACGCATATAGCTACAGCCCCGGGGTGTCTGCTCCTTATTCTTATGACTACAATTATCCGTACTCTTGCCCCCCTGGCTATTCCTGCATCTCCAATGGGAATGACGATCCTCCCCCGGCAAATCCAGGCCCGCAACCTGAGAGCGAGCCAGCGAAACCATGGGGACCTGGCGCGCCGCAAGGTGCTGCCAACAAGAATTACACCGACAAAGGTGTGACGACTTCGGAGCAGGGTGCAATGATTCTCGCTGTCGACCGGAGGACTGCTGCACCAAGCGACTACCGAGTTGCACAACCCGCATCGCTGAAATATTTGCCGCTCAGTCCCGAACTAGAGAAGGCCATGCGCTCCTTGCGCGAGATGCCGCCATTTGCTCGGGAGCGAGAGATCGAAACCGGCCGTTACAGCCACTTTTCGCCTCAAGAAAAGCAGATTCTGCGAACGGTGCACTAGAAGCCGGCAGATCGCCGGCGAAACGATCTACGCACTCGTGCCGAGTGGATTCTTAAACCATTCGGAATGCTATACCGCTGCCTGCTGTCTTCCTAAGACGGCGGCGCCATGGTGGAATCCGTCACTGGGGCGCTGCGTGCGGCATCGAGCCCTCCAGGCCACCAGTTCCAATCGCCTGCAATGCGAAGAAGCGCAGGCCCAATCACAATGCGAACGAGTGTTGCGTCAATTAACACGGCTACCGCCAGTGTAAATCCGAGCATCTTAACCACTAGGAAGTTCCCGAAGGTGAACGCTGCGAATACCACAATCATGATCGCGGCAGCGCTCGTAATCAGTCCTGCGGTTCTGGCTAGCCCCTCGGGGATTGCCTCCAATTCACAGAGCCCGCTCCTCCTCGCTTCGAGGACTCGCGCCACCAAAAACACTTCGTAATCCATGCTCAGTCCGAAGACGATGGCAAAGGCGACGATCGGCACAATGGGAAATATGCTGCCCGTTCCCTCACGAACGCCCAAGAAGCTACTTCCGTGTCCGTCCTGAAACACTAGCACCAACGCTCCGAAGGAGGCCGCCACCGAGAGCAAGTTCAGCGCAATGGCCTTCACCGCGGCGAACAGCGATCGGAACCCGCCAAAAAGCGCCATGAGCGTCCCTCCCACCACCATCGCCGTTACCGAAGCGAAGCGGTCCCTGACAATCGTCTGATAATCGGCTGTTAGCGCCGGGATGCCTCCAATGCGCAGCGTGGTGCCGGGTATTCCCGTGAGAGCTGCCGCGTCGGCCTTCCGCAGCTCCCGCACCCAGTTGACTTGATCGTTCAGGGAAACCGAAGCCGCAGGTAACACTTCAAGCAGCGCCGCCTGCCCATCGCGACTGAGGAACGTTCGACGCGTCTCACGTGAGAGGTTGACGAGGCCAGACCGGTCGCTCTCCGCCATCGTTGTGATGGAGATCACGCGATCGGAACGGGGGTCACTCGCGAGCCGCTTGGTGAAACGATCGAGTGCATTCCAACCCGAGTCCGTTTGCGCAATGGAATCCGTTGGAAGTTCGAGAATCGCGCGCAACGAGTAAACAATCCCAGCCCGATCCATTTTTTCAAGGGTGTGAAGCCCGCGAACCGATTGCGCCGCTGACGGAAGCCAATCACCTCTGGGGACGTTCGTATCGAGCCGAGCGGCCTGCGAGGCGAGCAGAAGCAAGGGAGCGCCTGCCAGAAAGATGGCAAGCCAGGGATGGGCGACAATCACCTTCCCCCATCGCCTCCAGCGGTTTCCGGTGCGTGCTGCCCGATGCGCATCCAATCCCGCAATAAAGGGCAATCGGCCAGCATTGATTCGCGGACCGAGAGCTGCCAGAAGTGCCGGAACGAGGGTATTTGCCAGCAGCACACTCGTTCCCGCCACCAGGAATCCAGCCACACCGATCGAACGGACTTCGCTGATGGGGACGGTCAAGAGAGCTAGAAATCCGATGGCCACAGTCGACGCTGAAATCAGAAGGGTAGGACCTGCCTGACGTGCCGCAATGACCGAGGCTTTGAGACCGTTTTGCTCGGCAGCAATCGCTTCCCGGAAGCGGCTGACCATGAGGAGCGCGTAGTCAATCCCCAAGCCTAGCCCAAGCATGGTGGCCAAACTCTGAACCAGAATGGACAAGTGCCAATGCAGGGCCAGGAATCCTGCAATCGCCAGAGCGGTCGCGATGGCAAGCTGACCAATGGCTACTGGAATCAGGGCCGCCACCAAGCTTCCGAAAGCCACCAGGAGAAGTGCGAGTGTGGCAGGAATCACGAGACTTTCTGCGTGTTGTACGTCGTCGGCGCTAGCTTTGCGAATGTCGAAATTAAGTGGCGTCTCTCCGGTCAGTTCGAGTTTCACCGCCGGATAACGGTGCCGCAATTGGTCTTGAAGCGTGTTTGCCAGCTCATGAAGCTTAGGGACGAGCGCCTCCACGGGACCCTCGGTCGAGGCGAGCCCTATCAGAACAAAAGTTCCTCCTCCCCTGCCTAGAAAAATCGGATCGCGAAAATCAAGATGGGAAACGACTCCGGACACGCCGGGTTCCTCTCTGAGTCTCTCTTCAATTGTTGCTAGCGCTTGCTCGCCCTCCTCCGAATCGGCAGCGGGGAGTCCCTGAATCACCAAGACCACGCGGTCAATGAATGGCGAACGAAAGCGAGTGGCCAACTCTCGCGCGACACTTTCCGCTTCGCTACCTTCGATGCGCGTTGCAGTCTCGAGATGGTGCTCGGCGTGAAAAGAAAATGGAAGGAGCACAAGGCAGGCGGCAAGGACTACCCCGGCCAGCCAGAAACGGCGCACATGCACGAGATTCATAAAGTCACGCAAAATTGTCACCGTTCAAGGGATTCCCATCCCGCGCAGAGGCCGGTTCGGACCTCCGGATCAATCTTCATTTGAAGGCTCTGTTTCCGACTAACCCGGTGCGGACCGGTTCGCATTCCGGACGGGTTCGTATTATTGTGCGGTAAGGATACACGGTTTTTAGGAGGACCAATGCACAAATTCGCATTGCTCGTGTTGGTTGCCGCCATGCAACTTGGTGCCGCAGACCCCCGCATCGGCTCCTGGATGCTCATCTCTGCGCAGTCTGCTCTGGATCCCCCCAACAAACTCTCGATCACCTCTCTACGCGATGGAGTGCACGTAGTGAGTTCGGGCGATACCCACGTCGATTTTACGGCGAAGTGGGACGGCCATGAAGCGTCCGTACAAGGCAATCCGGCATTTAATCAAATCGAGCTGCGGAGGATCGCTAAGAATCAAGTGGAAGTCAAAGAGAAAAAGGATGGAGCCGTAGTGGCGACGATTCGTGACAAACTTTCGAGTGATGGTAACGAGTTAACGAGCAGGACTTCAGCGAAAGGCCGTGCCGACCGGATCACGGTGTGGACGCGGACCGGGGGAACGAAGGCTGCCGATAATTTATTCGCTGGAGAGTGGACGCAAGATCTGAGTAAGACTCGATTACGGCAAGGATTGGCGCTCAAGATCGAGGCGGACGGAAATGGCGGAGTCCGCTTCTCGGGTGAGTTCAGCTACAGCGCGCGCTTTGACGGCAAAGAATACGATCTGAAAAACTCCAGCAACGATACCGTGACCCTGCAACTTGTCGACAGTCACACGGTCGATTCGATTTACCGACGAGATAATCAAATCGCTCAAAGGGATCGGTGGGTGGTTTCCGCCGACGGGGCACAGATGACGCTAACCATGACAGGCGTGTTGGAAAACGCTCAGCAAGTTAGAGAGACAATGGTATTTCGGAAGCAGTAAGTCGAGCTGCAACCGAGATGATGCCCTTTCGCTGCATGAATCGCAGGATGCCATTGACCGTATCTTCGAGAGACGGATCCGCCTTGCCCCACACGGAAGCATCCCGAGCCGCTTGATAGCAGGAACTGTCGTAGCGTTTGAACTCCATCGCCCCGATGTTGTCCACGGAGCCCACCAGAAAGTCCAGCAGCGGAAAGAGTAGATCTTCTTTCCTGCATCTCCTGATAAGCTCCGGAACGAAGTCGGGAAGACTAAACACTTCAAATTGCCGGCCGGTCGCCTTGGTAATTAGTCCGGTGATATCCAGCATGTTCGCGTATTCGTCTCTCGTAACATGATACGTCTTATTCGCGGTGCCGGGAGTTGTAGAAATCGCCACGATATTGTTAGCCGTGATGTCTGCGGGAACGAAACTAACCTGGTTCAGAGCATCGACTCCAATGCCATGATTCACCATGAACGCAACTAAACGAACGGCTATGTCGAAGTTATTGCCTCCGCCGGTAATAGAGGGACTCACCAGAGCGGGCCGGAAGATCCGGGTAGTAAGCCCCCGGCGGCGCGCGTCCATCACCACTTGCTCCGATACCCACTTAGACTGGCTGTATCCAAAATCGAGAAGCTCCATATTCTCGTTCAAGTCCGTCTCATATAGAACATTCTTAACCGCCCAGCCAAACACGAAGGTAGTCGAGACGTAATTGAGGCTCTTCGGCCGTCCTTCAAACGCCAGTCTCAAGACCTCATTCGTGCCCCCCACGTTCGCGTCGCGCATCCGGTCGTAGTTGAGCAAATAGTTTACGGTTGCGCCGTTATGGAACACCGTATCGATTTCATTCGCGAGGAATTCCCAGACCCCCCGCGTCAATCCCAGCTCCTTCTGGCCAAGATCTCCGCAAACGGGAATTACGCGAGTCTCGAACATCTGCATCAGTTCCGCCGGGCAAGGCCCGATCGATTCCATCGCGGCCCTCAGTCTTTGCCGGCCTTGATGCTCGTCCGAAGACCTCACCAGAACGTGGATCTTCGCACGCGTCTGTTCCAGCAGACTTTTCACGAGAAACGGTCCGATGAAGCCGGTACCGCCCGTGAGTAGAACATGATTTAGGATTGGTATTTCGGGCAATGATGCAGGCGGCGGCGGCTCGAAGATGAGCTTCCTGTCGTTGCTCATCATCAGCTCTTCCAGCGCACGCTGCTCTTCACGGAAAGCCGCCAAGAAATGCCGGAGCGGAACCAGTGCTTCTTCAGGAGCACGCTCCAACTGTTCGGCCAGTCGAAACAACTCGGCTACGCTCACACGCTGAAGGAGACCGATATCCATCTGTCTCGCCAGCATATCGGCGCCTTTATCTTTTAAAAGTTCCTTGATCTCGTGCATGAACACGACAAGATCCAGCGAATCCAGCCCGGCTTCGACGAGGTTGTAAGATTCCGTGCCCGTTAGGTTGTAACGGGCTTTCAATACGTCGAAAGGCGACTGGCCTACAGAACCGGATGTTGAGGGTCCAGCGTCTTTTTCCCGCGAAAACTCCGAGAGAACGGTAAATTGGCCTTCCAGCCACATGTGCTTGGTTTTCTGGCGCATGATCTTGCCCGAACTGGTTCTCGGTATCGCACGGGGTGCGATAAAAGAAATCAGCGCCACTTCCACGTTGAGGTTATTTCGGACGGCGGCGGCAATCTTCAGCGCTTCCGGAAGCGCTTTTGGATTTTTCACTTCGGCGACGATCGCCAGCGCCGGCTCGCTGTCTTCGTGAATCTGAAAGGCGGCTACGCAATTAGTCCGGATCAGGGCGGACGCCTTCTCGACCACTGCCTCGATATCCTGCGGGTAATAGTTTTGCCCGCGGAGAATAATCATATCCTTGATACGGCCGCAGACAAAAAGCTCGCCGTCGTGGAAGAAACCCATATCGCCGGTCCGAAGGTAGCCATCGTCATAGGGGCTGTCGTCCACCAGCCGGGCGTGAAACAGCTTAAGAGTCAGTTCCGGATTATTCCAGCAGCCTAGGCACTTACTCCCTCCAGCGATCCAAATTTCGCCGATTCGACCCGTCTCGAGTGCGACGTGCTTCTCCGGTTCCACGATCTTTACCGTGAGGCCCGGCAGGGGAGTTCCGCAACTGACAATCTGAGTGGCCGCGCCGATTTCGGAAACCTCCGTGGTCATGCGGGCTTTCCCCAGCGCGATGGCGTTCTTGTTGACTGAAATAATATTGCGGCCACCGAGTGAAACTGCCAGAGTATTCTCGGCCAGCCCGTAGGCGACAAAAAAGCTTTCCGACCTAAGTCCATGGGGCTGAAAAGCCTGCAGAAACCGTTTATAAGTGTCCGGTTTGACAGGTTCCGCGGCAACCATCAGCAACCTGAGCGAGCTAAGATCGCAAGTCTCCAAACTCTCCTTTGAAAGCCGCCCGGCGCGCAAGCAATAGTCGTAGGCGAAGTTGGGCGCCGCTGAGGCGCTGGCCCCATACGTCTTGATCGCGTCGAACCACAGGATCGGGCGCTGAATGAAATCCGTGGGAGCGAAGCCGTAGGTCGTGCCGCCTGTAAGCGCGGGATAAAGGTAGCACCCAATCAGTCCCATATCGTGATACTGCGGAAGCCAGGATACGACTACCGGCGCGGGATGGTCGATCACGAGCGGGCAGTTATGCAGTATGTTTTCGTGCGTGACCATCACGCCTTTAGGATCTCTAGTCGATCCCGATGTGTACTGCAGAAACAGAATCTTCGAAGCGCCGTTGAAAGTTTCGTCCGAAATCGTATCAACGAAGTCTTCAGTTACAACCCAACGAAGACCGGAAATGTAGTCGACGTCGATTCCGGATGCCGAGACTCCGCTTCTGGCAAGATTTGTCCTCAGGGATCCGAGGTAGTCTTTGCTCGTTAAAATACCAGTCGCCTGGCAATCCTTCGCGATGTGGACCATTTTGTACAGGGCGCCCTGGAAGCCACGAGAACTGGGAGGATAGACAGGCACGGGGATCAATCCGGCGCGCACGCAGCCAAAAAACGCGCAAATCATTTCGAGCCCCGGCGGGTAGGCGAGCAGAAGACGGTCTTGCGCCGCGAAACCATGCTCCTTGCGCAAATATCCGGCGATCACCTTCGTCCGGTGGAGAAACGACTGGTATGTGTAGCCTCCAATCTGATCGCCGTTGAGGTCGATATACGAATAGAGAACTCTGTGCGGCTGCTGATCCCCTAAACTATCCAGCTTATCCAAAATCGATTCCATCATAGATCGGCTCTATACTCATGGCGGTGGCACCGCCATTCGCTAACCTCCTGTGTGGAATGAGAACATTCCGGGGAAAAAAATAAAAGTCTCGCTGCCGCCTCGTGCACAGGGGGCAGACCGGCTTCGAGAACAAGTACGTGCTTAACCGCTGGCGTGCTAACACGCCCGGAGTTGGTGCTTGTTATCGGCAGGAACACATCTGTCAATTTTGTTGTAAGCTTCGTCGTCACGGATCTAGGGTAGTCGGGCCTTGGCCGCTGTCTTCCGACGTCGAACGAAGCTGCAGTAGCTCGAGCCCATACAGGGCAAATCCCGCCGGAAGCGAGACGAGAAATTCCTGCGAACCGCCGGGCGTCGGATTGCCCGACTCAAAGCTTCTTCGTTCCATACCATCGAGCAGCATATGTTAACAGAGATTTGGAAAGCTGGGAAGGAGCGCCAACCCCTTGAACCCCTTGTTAACCCCTTGTGTTGGTAGCACACGATATGTCCGGTTGAATAAACACACGAAATGTCCGCCTTCAGCGGGCCGCTAGGGTAAGGCTACCACCCGGAGGGGCGGCATGGAGACTTACCCGAGGGCGGCAGTGGAGCCGACGATGAAACTGCAAGAAGTGATTTTGCGAGCCTTGGCCAAGAAGATCACCTGGGAGCAGGCAGCCGAGATCATCGGGATCAGTGATCGGCAGATGCGACGCTGGAAACAACGCTACGAAGAGCTCGGCTACGATGGGTTGTTCGAGCGTCGCTTGGGGAAGCCCAGTCCCAAGCGGACTAGGCCAGCGGCGGATTTTGTGACATCATTGCTCAGTGATCCTAGACGAGGTGTTTATTAGTCTGAAGCCGGAGATTGATGATCTTGTACCATCGGAGGCCTCGCTGGGGCATTCCGTTGACGATCCGGCGCGTGTGTCTTCCTTCCCGAAAGTCTTGCGGCGCCGCATCGACGATTTCTTTTTGGACAGGAACCTTTCTCCCAAAGCCGACCGCACAATGTGGGTCAAAATTGCGGTGGGGCTGGCAGTGCTGGCGGGCAGCTGGATTGCTCTTTACTTGCTCAAGCCGGATTCATGGAGATTTGTCGGGCTCTACATTTTAAATGGCCTCGCGCAGACATTCCTTTTGCTGAACATCGCGCACGACAGCAACCACAACGCCATCTCGTCGGTGCGGTCTGTAAACAAAGCCCTGAACTATGTTTTCGATGTTTGTGGAATCAACTCATACATGTGGCGTATCCTCCATCATCGAGGTCACCACTCCTGCATCAATCTCTACGGGGAAGACGACGCGCTTACGGGACGACGCGTCTTACGCTTTACGCCCCACGAACCGTGGGCGCGCCTACATCGGTTCCAGCACATCTATGCACTTTTCCTTTACGCGCTATTTTCTCTCGATTATGTGTTCCTGCGCGACTTTGCGTGCTTTTTCTTCCCATCACACGACTATCTGAAACAGACGAAGCATCCGGTGCGGGAATACGCCATCCTCTTTGCAGGTAAAGGATTCTACCTCACCTACATGCTCATTTTGCCGGTCGTGTTGCTGGGTAAATCACCTCTGCTGGTCGCTTTGGCTTTCGTGCTTGTCCATTTGATCATCGGCTTGACAGTATCCCTCGTATTCCAGACCACACACTCGATCGATAGCACTTACTTTCCCGCGGACCGCAGCGAGTTTGACAACTGGACCTATCACATCTTCGCGACTACGGCCGACTACGCGACGACTAAGCCGCTCGTCGGTTGGCTTGCTGGCGGGCTCAACCACCATATAGTCCATCATCTGTGCCCCTCTGTGTGCCACACTCACTATACGCCGCTGACCCGCATTGTGAAGGAGACCGCCGAAGAGTATGGCGTTCCCTATCGACAACATCCCACAATGAGACGGGCGATCAAACATCATCTGCTACTTTTGAAGCAATTGGGAAACGAGGAATAGTTTTCGAGTTTCTAATTTATGCATAGGACAACGCTACCCATTCAGGCAGACCACGCGGGACTTCCCACAGTTCTGCACCAGCGGCTGAATGGCGACTCATGGTGCCGGCGTGTCGAAAATAGCAAAGGAAGCCGTCGCGGAATACGATGCTGCCTGCTGGGCGCGCCTGACCGTATGGCAGGCAACTCGACAGTGTGTTTCTCTCCTGAAGCGGCTGGATAGCGAGGCGTGACCTTGCCGCAAAGCATGCCCGCCGTCTCCCGATTCCGTTCCTTCTTGGATTCGCGCGCGATGGCCCACAATCCTGTACAGGTTCTCTCGAACTACACCGAACTCCATGGCGACACTTTCCGGTTCTATTTCGGCGGCCTCAAGGAGGCCATCGTAACCACCGATCCCACCGTCATTCAGCACGTGCTCAAGACGAATGCGGAAAACTACCACAAGTCTGAGATCCAAGTGAAGCGGATGGGACATTTCCTGGGCAAGGGTCTTCTAACCACTCACGGGGAAGCCTGGCGTACGCAGCGGCGCCTCATCCAGACAGGTTTTGATCGAAAGCAACTCGAAGTTCTGTCCTCGATCATGCAGGACTCACTCGCCGACTCGCTGCGGGACTTCGACAGACAAGCCCGTATCGGCCCTGTCGATATCTACCCCCACTTGATGAAGATGACCTTCGGGATGGTGGGCAGATCTCTGTTTGGCGCCCGGTTGAAAGATGAAGACATCGACCTCATCAGCCTGACCATCTCGACGGTCCAGGAATTTATGGTTCGCCAAACCATTCAGCCCTACCTGAATCTCTGGTTTGCCGTCTCGGGCGAGCTGCGCAGACACGAGGAAATGCGAACCCGCGCCGACGGCATTCTGCTCGACTACATCCGGCGGCGGCGCAAGGAGGCCCCCGGCCACGATCTACTGCAGATCTTGATGGATGCTCGCTACAGCGACGGCGAAGGCATGAGCGATGAGTTGGTCCTCAGCGAGAGCATGCAACTGCTGGTCGCCGGCCATGAAACGTCGTCGAATGCGTTATCGTGGCTGATCTACCTGCTAAGCTCGCGCCCGGATTGTGTCGACAGAGTTCGGCAGGAGTTCGATTCTGTGCTGGGCGGAAGGCCTTTGAGTTACGCAGACGTTCCGAAGTTCGAGTTTACAACTCAGGTTATCCAGGAGGCGCTGCGCCTTTATCCGCCGTTTTGGATGGTCGACCGAATGGCTCTCGAAGACGACCGCGCAGGGGATCTCGCAATACCCCGGGGGTCGACAGTCGTTGTGTTCATTTACGGCGCGCACCATTCGCCGCAGTACTGGGAGAACCCGGAGAGTTTCGATCAGGAACGCTTCAGCAAAGCGAAGGAGAAGCTTCACAGGCCCTTTGCCTATCTGCCCTTTGGGGCTGGGCCTCGGGGCTGTATCGGCGGCAACTACGCCATGCTGCAGATCCTCATGATTCTGAGTGTTCTGCTCCGAAAATACGATTTCCGTCTGGTTCCGGGGCAGACAATCGAAGCGCGCCCGATGGTGATCTTGCGACCGGAGCACGGAATCTGCATGACCTTCACCGAGACAGTCCCACGCCACGTCGGCAAACAACCATCGTTCACTTGAGAAAAACCACAGAAAACTTCTGTAATTCTTCTGCTGTAAAATGGTGGCAGAAGGTCCCGAGGACGCGCAGACAGCATCGCGCCAAAACCTCCTCAGCCTACGCAGCCAGTTGCAAGCCGCAGTGGGCAAGCCCGGGGTGAAAATGACTCCCGAGACCCGCGCGCACCTGACAGAATCGATCTCGCGCATCGACGATGCCCTTAGGCTCCAATGCAACGGACTGCCTTTTCACTGTTCCCGAGGGGACCTGCGACCCCGTCAGATGCTGATAGCGAGCGCAATGTCTCTCTGCGCCGCCAGCTTTGACTCATCCATCGCTTGCGAATAGAGGTCCAGAGTTGTGGATGACTTTGTATGGCGAAGCAGCCCCTGAATCGTCTTTATATCTTTGCCTTTGCTGATAAGAAACGTCGCGAGGCTGTGGCGGAAGTTGTGGAAGCCGAATCGCTGTCCACGTTCGAGCCGAATGCCCACCTTGATCGCGGCTCCAAACCATTTGTATCGACAATGTTGCCACAGAATGCATGCCCTGTCACAATGTAGATACAATGTAGATACAAGGAGGGCAATGCATTATGAGGGCTGTGGTCAAGAAATGGGGTAATAGTGCTTCAGTGCGAATTCCTGCCGCCGTTTTGAAGGCGGCCAATTTGTGTTTGGATGAGCCGGTCGACGTGCACGAGGAGTCGGGTCGCATTGTCATTGAACCTGCCCGACGCAAGGAATTTGATGTCGTCGAACTTGTAAAGGGCATCACTCGCGAAAATCTGCATAAGGAAATTGATTTCGGCACTCCCCTCGGGAAGGAGGCTTGGTAATGCCAAGTTCGTACGTGCCCGAGGCTGGCGACATCGTGTGGCTCAGTTTCGATCCGCAGGTGGGTCGGGAACAAGCTGGACACCGTCCCGCTGTGGTGCTGAGTCCCGCTGTCTATAACGCAAAGACGAGTCTAATGCTGTGTTGTCCCATGACGACGCAGATCAAGAATTATCCGTTCGAGGTGGTCATTTCCGCTGCGAATCCAAGTGCGGTTTTAGCGGATCAGGTCAAAAGCGTCGATTGGCGGAGGAGAAAGGCCAAGCGGAAAGGGGCAATATCGGCGGACGAGTTGGCAGAGGTGCGGGCGAAAATTCGTGCGCTGATCGGCTGATTACTTTTATTGTCTCTTGCGGCCAGGTACCAGAGCGGAGTACGCAAACCTGCAATGGCCCAATTGCCCGGGCGAATCCGTACTGTCACGCCCAAGGCGTCTCTTCCGGAGCAAACTGGAATTTCGCACCCACCTGTACGAGTTCCGGCTCAGGCGTATTTCCACATACTTAGACAGCCCCCCACACCTCTACCATACATAATAGAGCCGCTTTGACACATAGAG
>Ga0074045_10001784_pt1 | contig 20463 bp, 19 predicted proteins | sample BogForMeECP23OM2_FD_94442 | JGI IMG/M metagenome (GOLD analysis project Ga0074045, IMG submission 94442) | Bog forest soil microbial communities from Calvert Island, British Columbia, Canada - Bog Forest MetaG ECP23OM2 | ecosystem: Environmental > Terrestrial > Soil > Wetlands ...
ACCAGCACTTTGGCTTGAGAGTCTTTAAGCTGGTATTCCAACTCCTCGGATGAGAGAAGTGGCGAGACGCCGGAAACAACGCAGCCCGCCCGCAATGTTCCAAGCCACGCGATAACATATTCCGGGATATTGGGGAGATTGATTCCCACGACGGCCCCTTTTTTCAATCCGAGAGACAAGAGCATATTGGCAAATTGGTTTGCGTATCGATCCAACTGGGCATAGGTGATGTGGACTCCCATGAAGGCCAAGGCTATTTTGTCCGGATAGTTGAGAAATATGCGCCGGCTTATTTCCGGGCAGGTGGTTTCCCAACTGGCAGGATTGATATCCCTAAGGTCTGGATCATATGATTTTTTCCAGAAAAGATCTCCTCCCATAATGCCACCTCCTCTTTATAAGGATAGGTACCAAGGGTACCTTATTTCCGAACGATTGCGTCGGCAAGAAGCTTTTCTGCAAGGCTCAACGTGGATTTTAAATATTTGTTGGATTGTGATTGTTTTGTGGATTTCATATCCATCACCTGGGTAAGGCCGAGAAAGAGCGCCCAGATAATGTCGGAAAGGGCATAGCTGTCAATATTCTTAATCAGCCCTTGTGCTTTTGCTGATTCAAATACCCCTCTTGCCAGCTCGAAGTCGTATTTACCTTTACTGCTGATGACCGAACGGGTTTCGGGGCTGAGTTCATTGATAAGATCCTGCTGCTGGAAAAAAATGTTTGCGACCCGGAGAGAGTCCGGCGCCTTTTCATAACTGCGGACAAAAATTTTAAAGAAGTCTTTCAGCAGATCATTGCCGGACACATATTTTTTGTTGACCATTTTTTTTTCTATCCGTTCCATCTGAGCGCCGAATTCTTCCAGAAACGGCAGCATGAGAGAAGAGTAGAGCTCTTCCTTTGCGTTGAAGTACTGATAAATGGTTGGTTTGCTGATCTGGGCTTCAAAGGCGATCTCGTCCATGGTTGTCTTCAGATAGCCCTTCGAAAAAAAGACTTTCTTGGCCGCCTCCAGAATGCTCTGAATGCGCTGATCCTTCTCCCGCGATTTTCTCGCGCGTATGACTTGCTGGTGCTTGAGCATACATCACCCTTTATTGTATGGAAAATATTGCATAAAACTGAACGTAAAATTTAATACTATGGGTAGTTCTTATACCATTGGTAAGAAAATAGTCAAGAGAAAGATGTTTTTTATTGACAAAATATTTAACTAGTGTTTAAAAATATACTCACAGTAGTATATTTAACTCCTGGTTAATCTGATTCGTCTGGAATAACATCAGGCGTGCAGGATGGCAAGAGGAGTTCGTGTGAAGATCGTTCCCTGGCAGGAACGAGACAACACAATGACAAATTATAAATGACAGGTGATGCGCAAATACGCACAGGAGGTGTCTATGGATTTTTCCCTCTCGCAAGAGCAAAGCATGTTCAGGGAAACCGTGTACCGCTATGGTAGAGATGAGATTGCGCCTCTCTGCGAAGAGGCCGACCTCAAGGGTGAGTTCAGCTTTGAGATCTGGCGAAAGCTCGCCTCCTTCGGGATCCTGGGATTGCCATTTCCCGAGGAATTCGGAGGATCGGGAGCGGATATCCTCACCTGTTGCCTGGCCGGAGAGGCTCTGGGACATGCGGGTGTAGACGGCGGCAGCCTGCTGGCCTGGGGCGCCCACACCTACCTGTGCGCCCATAATATCTTTGCCTTCGGCACGGAAGACCAGAAACGGAAGTATGTCCCGAAGCTGGCATCGGGTGAGTGGATCGGGTGTATGGGTCTCACCGAGCCGGGCGCCGGGTCTGATGCCGCCTCCATCTTGACTACGGCGGTGAAGAAAGGTGACCGCTATCTCTTGAACGGTTCTAAGACCTTCATTACCAATGCCCCGGTTGCAGATGTTCTGGTCATATTTGCCAATGTCAACAGGGCTAAGAAGCATGAGGGGATCACTGCCTTCATCATCGAAAAAGGCACCCCCGGACTCACGATCGGCAAACCCTTTCACAAAATGGGGTGCAAGTGTTCATCCACATCGGAGGTCTTTCTTGAAGACTGCGAGGTTCCGGAGAAAAACATTCTGGCAGGCGAAGGACAGGGCTGGTTCATCGCTCTGAGCGGCGTCGAATGGGACCGTTGCACACTGCTATCCCCGATGCTTGGTGCGGCACTCAACAATCTCGATTCCTGCGCCCGCTATGCCAATGAGCGTTATCAGTTCGGACGCCCCATCAGGAATTTCCAGGCTATTCAGCATCGGATCGCCGATATGAAGGTTTTTGTTGAGGCTGTCAGACTCGCGATTTACCGGGTGGCTTCAGCCAAGGACAATGGACAGATGCTGAACCCTCTCCAGGCGGCTGTCAGTAAAGTGTATGCCGGCGACAGGGGATTTGAGATGGCATCGGAGGCCGTACAGATATTCGGCGGTTACGGGTTTATGCATGAGTACTCCGTGGAAAGAAATTTCCGTGATTCGAAACTGGCAGCCATCGGCGGAGGCACGTCGGATATAATGCGTATGATCGTATCCAGAATAATGATGATGTAATTCTGAGGGAGGTAAACAGATGGATTATCAACTTTCTCCGCTAGAAGTGAAAATGCAGCAGGATCTGGCCGCTTTCTGCCGGACAGAGATAGCGCCCAGGGCCAAGATGCTCGACAGCGGTTCACGCCCGGAGGTATGCACATACATGAAGGAAAATCTTAAGATGCTTTTCCGGGGAGGATGCCTGGAGGCTGGTCACATCGGCGACGTCATCGATTTGATCGCTGTTTATCTTGCCGGCGAAGAGATTGCCAAGGCTTGTCCGGCGACATTTCTGAGCGCCCGTGCGAGCACCTTCCTGTGCGCCGGCGCATTGAGGTTGTTTGGTGCGCCTGATCAGAAGCAGCGATATATCTCCGATCTCATGAAGGCCGAACTGGTAGGTGCGTTTGCCTACTCTGAAGAACAGGCCGGCTCGGACATGGCGGCGATCACTACCGTTGCGCATAAGGATGGCAAAACTTGGCGGCTCACAGGCGACAAAAATGTTGTGGTAAATGCCCCGATCGCGGATGTTTTCCTTGTTCTTGCCTATAGTGAAAAAGATGCCGGCTCCGAGAGCAGTATGAGCATCTTTATCTGTGATAAAGGCGCCGAGGGTTTAAGGATAGGAGAACCCGTTGAGACCATGGGTCTGCGGGGAGTTCCTCTGGCAGGCATCTCCATGAATAATTGTGTTGCCGCCGGGATCCTGGGGGGCACTCCCGGAAAAGGTTATGAACAAGTAACCCGAATTCTCACCATGGGCAAAGTTGGTATCGCGGCGCTATGCGTCGGAATAGGGAATGCCTGCATGGAGATTTCGGTCAAACATTCGAAAGAAAGGAAATCGTTCGGCAAACCGATCGGGCTCTACCAGGATGTCGGCTTCCGGTTGGCAGATATGTTTACCATTAACGATCTGGGGCGCATGCTTGCCTTGAGAGCGGCGTGGGCAATCAATACCGGCGAACACGAGGCCGATATCCTGGCTGCATGCGCAAAACTCTTTGCCAGTGAAGCGGTAACAAAGATCGCCAACTGGGGAATGCAGATCTTTGCCGGTCATGGATACGTTGCCGGCAGTGATATTGAAAGGTTTTATCGTGATGCCAAGTTCGGAGAAATTTGTGAGGGCGCATCGGAAATTCAGCGCTCTTTGATAGCCCGTAGCGAATTGGACAAGTTTCTGCAGAGGTAGGGAATTATCACTGCCGTAAATCAGATGGATGATTCCCGATGGATGCCGTTATCGCTGATGCAAACGAATATGTGAGCCAGAAGAGGTGAAATGTGATGGATATCATAGAATCAAAAATTGATACCAACTCCGGGGATTACAAGAAAAAATATGAGGTTATGGAATCTCTGGTGGCGGATCTCAAAAAAGAATTAAAAAAAGCCAGGGATGAAAGACCCCAGAAGGACACCGATCGTCTGGCTACGCAGGGCAAAATGCCCGTGCGCAAGAAGCTTGATCTGCTCCTCGACAGGAATACGCCGTTTCTGGAAATTGCCCCGCTTGCAGCCAGAGGCATGTATGATGGCAAGGTTCACGCTGCCGGGTTGGTTGCCGGTATCGGTATCGTGGAGGGACGTGAGGTTTTAGTTGTTGCGAGTGATGCCACGATTAAGGGCGGCGCTGTCTATCCCATGGGAGTCAAGAAGAACCTGCGTTGCCAGACAATCTGCATGGAAAACCGCTTGCCGATGATCAATCTCCTGGATTCCGCCGGGGCATTCCTGCCCATGCAATCGGAAATATTCCCGGACATTGATGATGGCGGCAGGATCTTTTACAACCAGGCTGTCATCTCCAAAATGGGAATTCCCCAGATAACGGCGGTTATGGGTCTCTGTACGGCAGGGGGCGCCTATGTACCCGCCATGTCCGACGAGGTGGTGCACGTGAAGGGCACGGGTGCCATCTTCCTTGGTGGACCGCCCCTCGTAAAGGCGGCAACGGGAGAAGAAGTGACGGCCGATCAGCTCGGCGGCGCCGAAGTGCATTGTATCGAATCCGGTGTCTCAGACTATTTTGCCGAGGATGATGCCCACGCCATTTCTATCGTCTGCAAAATTGTCAACACGCTACCGAAAAATGAGAAGACAAAACTGACCATGCGTGAGTCCAAACCGCCCGCTTACAACCCCAAAGAAATCTATGGAATCGTGAGCGAGGATCTGAAGATACCCTATGATTGCCGGGAGGTCATCGCGCGCATCGTCGATGGCAGTGAATTTTTAGAGTTCAAAGAACTCTATGGACCAACACTTGTGTGCGGATTTGCCCACATTCACGGTTATCCCGTCGGGATCCTGGGGAATAACGGGATTTTGTTTTCAAACAGCTCCCTGAAAGCCACCCAGTTCATCCAGATCTGCGACCGGCGCAAAATCCCTCTTGTCTTTTTGCAGAACATCAACGGTTATATTATCGGCAGGCAGTATGAGCGCCTTGGCATCACGAAGGACGGCCATAAGATGGTCAATGCCGTTTCCACCTGTACCGTACCGAAATTTACGGTCATCATCGGAGCATCTTTCGGGGCGGGTAACTATGGAATGTGCGGCCGGGCTTATTCACCGCGCTTTCTGTGGATGTGGCCCAACGCCCAGATTGGTGTCATGGGTGGCGAACAGGCTGCCGGCGTACTGATTACCCTGAAAAACGACCAGAATGCCAAAGCGGGCTTGCCACCGATGACAGCGGAGGAAGAGGCATCTATCCGTGTACCGATCGCGGAAGCGGCCAAGAAGGAGGGCGATGCTTACTATAGCACTACCAACATCTGGGATGACGGCATCATCGACCCTGCCGATACGCGCAATATCCTGGGGTTGGCTATTTCCGCCGCACTGAATGCGCCCATCCGCGATGATGTAACAGGATTCGGCATTTTCAGGATGTAAGGGGGTTATACCATGTTCGACAAGATACTCATCGCCAATCGGGGCGAAATCGTAGTCCGCATTATCGCCACCTGCCGGGAAATGGGCATCAAGACGGTTGCCGTCTATTCCGAAGCAGACCAAGCCGCCCTTCATGTTCTTGAGGCCGACCAGGCTGTCTGTCTTGGACCTTCAAGTCCGTCGGAAAGCTATCTCAACATGGACAAGATCATTGCTGCAGCCAGACAGACCGGGGCTCAGGCCATTCATCCCGGCTATGGGTTCCTGGCGGAGAATTCCCTGTTCGCAGAGCGGTGCAGGGAGGAAGGCGTTGTCTTCATTGGTCCCCCGGCCCAGGCCATCCGTGACCTCGGAGACAAAACCGTGGCGCGGCGAACCATGGTTAACAGTGGTATTCCCGTTATTCCGGGCATGATGCAGGCCGAGGCGGACTCGGATGTGCTGATGAAAGAAGCGGAGTTGATCGGCTATCCGGTTCTAATAAAGGCTGCCGCCGGCGGCGGTGGCAAGGGGATGCGAATTGTGCATTCCGCGGGAGATCTCCGGGAGGCGACGGAATCCGCGTCCAGAGAAGCCAAAAGCGCCTTCGGCAACGGAGCAATCTACCTGGAAAAATATCTCCATCAACCCCGCCATGTGGAATTTCAGGTCTTGGCGGATGCCCATGGGAATGTGATCCACCTTCTGGAAAGGGAATGTTCCATTCAGAGAAGACACCAGAAGATCATCGAAGAAACTCCCTCTACCGCGCTCACGCCGAAACTCAGAAAAGAGATGGGGAAAGCGGCCGTCGCTGCGGCCAGAGCATCAGGTTACGTGAATGCCGGAACCGTCGAGTTCCTTGTCGATCATGATAGTAAATTCTATTTTCTGGAGGTCAATACCCGTCTCCAGGTGGAGCATCCCATTACGGAAATGATCACCGGCATCGACCTGGTGCGCCAACAAATTGAGATTGCAGCAGGGAACCCCTTGAAGTTTTCCCAGGCGGATATCGTCGGTCGCGGTCATGCCATTGAATGCCGCATTTATGCGGAAGATCCCTTGAGCGCCTTTCTTCCGTCATCGGGGAAAATCCATTTCGTCAGAGAGCCGCGCGGGCCGGGCATCCGGAATGACAGCGGTGTTTATTCCGGCTACACCGTCCCGATGGAGTATGACCCTATCCTGTCGAAGCTGATCACTCATGCGGAAAGCAGACAGGAGTGCATTGACAGGATGAGCAGGGCATTGAAGGACTATGTAATACTTGGCGTACTGACGCCCATCCCCTTCCTCATGGATATTCTGTCCTCAGAGGCATTCATCAAGGGGGAAACATACACGGACTTCATCGACACGCATTTTGCCGACTGGCGTCCCACCATGGAAGGCGTTGACCTGGCCTGTCTGGCCTATATTGTCGATGATATGGCCAACCGCAGAACAAAGGGCGACTTCAATCTAACGGATCATGAAGCATATTCGCCGTGGCAGACGCTGGGAAATTTCCGGCCATAGTTGGATGCCGGAACAATAACGGAGATATGAAATGGACTATAACCTGAAAATTGGCGGCCAGACCCTTCCGGTGGAAGCCGACCTCAAAGATGACGGAACACTCCTGGCCAGGATTGGAGAGAAGAGTTTTACCACTCGTTGCCAGATTATTTCGGAAAACCGGATTCATATGGAGGTTGAAGGCATCGGCAGGAACATCTATCTGGCCGATAACGGCGATGGCAAGCTCATCAATGTCAATGGCACAACCTATCTGGTTCAGGATGCGGATGCCCTTGCCAGGAATGGCACAAGAAAGCGCAGCAGCAAGGAACTTCCCCGGGAGATAACACCACCCATGCCGTCAGTGGTGGAGTGTATCATGGTAGCTGAAGGTGACTTGGTGGAAAAGGGACAGAGTGTTATAGTGGTGTCTGCCATGAAAATGGAAGCGACACTTCAGGCGCCTTTCAAGGGAAAAGTTTTGAAGATCAATGTTGCCCAAGGAGATAAGGTCATGCCCGGCCAGATCCTCGTGGACATCGAACGAGAAGAGGAAGGCCAAAGCAAGCCTTAAGGAAGAAATTACGCGGGAAAAGGAGAAAATATGATGTCTGGAGATCACCTGCTCTATTGGGTGGAAGATCATGTGGCCAATATCCGGATCAATCGTGAACAGCAGAGAAATGCCGTCACGCCTGAGGCCATCGCCCTTTTTCTGGAGTACTTGGACATGGCGGAAAGGGATAAGGATGTGCAAGTGGTGCTGATTACCGGAGCGGGTGACAAGGCCTTTTGTACCGGCGCTCAACTTGGAGAAGGCATGTCTGCTGACGGTCAGAAGGTGTTCCATAACTATGCACAGCTTTTAAAGCGCATCGCCTTGTTCCCTAAACCCACGGTGGCACGGGTAAAGGGATATTGTCTTGCAGGCGGCATGGGATTCATGCTTGCCTGCGACATCGCGATCGCCAGTGACGATTCCCGGTTTGGCACGCCGGAAGTCAATGTAGGCCTGTGGCCCATGATGATCGGGGCGCTGATTTTTCGTAACGTGCCGCAAAAGAAAGCCATGGAGATGATCCTTTTGGGAGAGCGGTTAAGCGCAACGGAAGCACTGGCGATGGGTTTGATCACCCGAGTGACACCCGCAGAGGAGTTGGACGGCGCTGTCTTTAATATTGTGAAAAGTCTGGTTGCTAAGAGCTCCATCGGCATAAAGATCGGCAAGGATGCCTTCCATAAAGCCGACAACATGTCTCTGCAAGAAGCGCTGGATTTCCTTTCCCTAAAGCTCGTGGAAGTAGCGTCAACAGAAGATGCCCGGGAGGGCATTACGGCATTCATTGAAAAGAGATTACCGATTTTTAAAGGAAAGTGAAGGGAGATGTTTATGAACGTTGATAATTCCAGGAAAAATGCAAAGGTTATCATTGCGAATTGCAGCGGGTTTTTCGGCGACCGCCTCAGTGCCGCAAAGGAAATAGTAAAGGGAGGTCCCATCGATTTCCTCACCGGCGATTATCTTGCCGAATTGACCATGGCCATCCTCTTTAGGACCAAGATGAAAGATCCCAATGGCGGCTATGTATCGACCTTTCTGAAGCAGATGGAACAGGTGATGGGTGAGTGCCTTGATAAAAAAATCCATGTTGTTGCCAATGCCGGTGGCCTCAACCCGAAAGGTTTGGCTGCGGAACTGGCGCGCATTGCAGAAACACTGGGGCTTCACCCTAAGATTGCTTATATTGAAGGCGACGATCTCATGGGCCGCCTTGGCGAACTTCAGGTTATGGGAGAGGACTTCATCCACATGGACAAGGGGATCGCCCTGAAGGATTCCCAAGCGATGACGATCTCCGCCAACGCTTATCTGGGGTGTTGGGGGATCGTTAAGGCCCTGGATGAGGGTGCCGACATCGTGGTTGGCGGACGCCTTGCGGACGCATCGCTTGTGGTTGGTCCCGCAGCCTGGTGGCATGGTTGGAAACAGGACGATTGGGATAAGCTTGCGGGCGCAACAACTGCCGGCCACATCATCGAGTGCGGCGCTCAGGCCACTGGAGGAAACTATTCATTCATCGATGAAGTTCCAAGTTTCAGGAATGTCGGCTTTCCCATCGCCGAAATTTGCAAAAATGGCTCTTTCGTCATCACCAAGCACCCGGGTACGGGCGGTCTTGTATCTGTAGACACGGTCAAGGCGCAGCTACTTTATGAGATTACCGATCCGCGCTATCTTACGCCGGACCTGGTGGCTCGTTTCGATACTATCAGAATTTCCCAAGAGGGACAGGATCGTGTCCTTCTGGAAGGTATACAGGGCGAACCGCCCACACCGACGGCAAAAGTCTGCATCAACACTTTGGGTGGCTATCGTAACTCCATGACCGTTATCCTTACCGGTCTCGATATCGAGAAGAAAGCCCGAATTCTGGAAGACGCCCTATTCGACGCCTTAGGAGGCAAGGAGCAGTTCCAGCAGGCGAGGGTCCAGCTCATTCGCTCCGACAAGGAAAATCCGGCGACCAATGAAGAGGCCTTTGCTTATTTGCGCATCACCGTCATCGATCCGGATCAGAAAAAAGTGAACAGGGTATCGTCGAAAATCGTGGAACTTGCTCTTGCCAATATTGCCGGCTTTACCGGTACCGCCCCACCCGCTAAAGGGACTCCCGCCATTGTTTATTGGCCGGCCCTGGTATCCAATAAGCACATTCACCAGAAGGTGGTAATCGGTGAAAAGGAATTTATCATAGAGTGCGTACAGTCCGGACAAACGCACCCGGCGCCAGTACCGCTTATGGTCGATTTGCCCGCCGCGCCCAGCGGCAAAACTGTCCGGATGCCTTTTGGCCGGCTGTTCGCAACTCGCTCCGGTGACAAGGGAGGCAATGCCAATCTCGGGGTATGGGCGAAGACGCCTTTGGCCTTTGCCTTCCTCAGAAAATTCCTGACCACCGAAAAACTGCGGGATTTACTTAAGGACTTGAAGGATTATGATATCGAGCGCTGTGAACTTCCCAACCTACTGGCGGTGAACTTCTATATTCGGGGTATCCTGGGCGAAGGGGCTGCCTCATCTTTTCGCCTCGACCCTCAGGCCAAGACACTGGGTGAGTACCTGCGAGCCAGAATCGTGGAAGTACCGGAGTCGCTTATGTCAAATTGATGCTGCCAGCCTTATTGAACGGGAGATAAACAGGTGTCGGTGCGCGAAAAATGATCATAGAATGGGAAAAAGATGACACGGTCGCGATAATAACCCTGAACAACGGGGAAAACAGGCACAATCCCGCGTTTACCGGGGCAATCCTTGATGCCTTTACGGAGATTGAAAAAGATGAGTCCATCTACGCCGTCGTCATCACCTCCAGTGATGAGAAGAGCTGGTCCCAAGGCATAGACCTGTCTTGGATCATGGATGTTATCACTAAAAGAGACTTCCAGACGATCAAGGATTTCTTCTTCAGTTTGAATGCAATGTTCAAAAAGATTCTTCTTTTTCCCATGCCCGTCATCGCCTCGATCAATGGTCATGCTGCCGGAAACGGGGCAATACTTGCCTGCTGCTGCGATTTCCGATTGATGAAGGCGGACAGAGGGTATTTCTTTTTTCCCGGAGTGGATATCAACATTTCCTACCCGTCAGGGATGCAGGAAATCATTAAAAAGGCCTTTCCTTATTACAAGCTGGAAGAAGCGATTCTTACCGGAAAGCGTTATGATGCAAAAGAACTGGAAAAGCATCATGTAGTCATAAAGGCTTGTGATAACGCCGAGGCTCTCCAGCAGGAATCCATTGCTTTTGCGAAGACATTCAAAAAGAAGCGTATCATCTTTGAAGAAATAAAAAAGCGGCTCAACAAACACATTATCGCTGCTATTGACAATGAAGACTCGGCATATATAGAAGGACTGGATATATTCAAACAATAGAGGCGTTTGGCCCTAAAAGAGCGTGGGAGTGGATTTAATATGCTAATGAATGCGATTAAGTAACATATAAAATGATAAGGAGGTTAAATATGCTTTTCATGACTATTTACACATGGGAACCCGGACAGAGAGATGCAATAATTAAAAGACGTACAGAGAAGAAAGGACCCGCTCTCTCTGAAGGAACGAAAAAGATTCATGAATGGCTTGATGCTGGCGGAGGCAGAGGTTTCATGGTCTTTGAGACAAATGACCCCAGAGCCATAATAACATCCATAATGGGATGGGATGACCTCATGAAAGTGGAGGTTGTTTCATTACTTGATATGACAGAAATATTTTCGGCAGAAAAAGGCAAAAGCTAATAAAATAATCTGTCGAGTTTCATAATTTTTCTTTAAGGGCAAAGTCAGAAATGGTTTTGCCCTTTTTATATACACATTTCAACCAATAATCACTGTCAATCAGGGACACCTCGGAGTGCAGACTCGTAGGTGTGACAATTGTCAAAGCACTTCTTGTTTGGACACTGTCTGTCAAGTCAATAATAGGTTAGGATAGATTATATAAGAAAAATATTAAGGCACCTTATTATGGTTGTGAAGGTGATTACGGCCACGGCAAACCTTTCTTAATGGGGAATTTATTAAAAACAGGTACGCAAGAAATATAATATAACAATTGACATGCCAAACCGGATTTATTAAAATTCATCAAGTCATAAGCAATGTCCTGTAAATTTAATAATCTTACGGCGCAAAGCGCTGCTGGAGATGCCCGGAGATGCCGGAGCTGCAAGTAACCGCTGGATATAGTATTAAACGCGTAAAGTACGCGTTTCAATTTATTAATACACCATCGTTTTAAAGGGGAATACCATGCAGGCACAGGCTCAAGCAACCGTCACCGATGAAAAGAAACTATCCTCTCGTTTTGCGGACATCAAAAAGGAACTGCTCGCCACTAAAGTCCGGCTCTGCCCGGAGCGGGCCTATCTCATCACCGATTATTTCAAACATCATGCTGACAAGAAGGACCCGGTAATTATCCAACAGGCCAAGGCCCTCCTGCATTTTTTTGAGCGTAAGACGGTGCGCATCTATGAAGAAGAGCTGATCGTCGGCAATATGGGCACAGAACGCATCTCCGCCATCATTCAACCGGAGTTGTCCAGCGTCTTCATGAGCGAGGATCTGCTTTGGATTGACAAAAGAAAAATCACTCCATTTCAGATGCCTTGGTCAGAAAGATTAAAGCTTCTCTTTAAGATTTATCCCTTCTGGCTTACGCGCAACATGGCCATCAAGGCTTTTTTTCCGCATTTTCTTAAAATGCTGCGTTATGTAACCGAACAGTTCAACGCTACTTACTATCTTATCAACGAGGCGGGCGGCATCGGGCATTTCCTGCCGAATTATGAAAAGATGATCAAGTTGGGCGTCGAAGGTTACTTAAAGGAGATGGAAGGAAAGAATGGCGATTTCCATGCCGCCTCCCGCATCGCCTGCAAGGCGCTTTTGATCTTAGCCGACCGCTTTGCCGATGAGGCCCAAAGAGCCGCCGCCATGCAGAAAGATTCCACGCGGGCCGAGGAGTTGAAAGAAATCGCCCGCGTCTGCCGCAAGGTGCCGAGACAACCGGCCGAGACATTACAGGAAGCCCTTCAGTCATTGTGGTTCACCCACATGGGGGCGAATATGGAAGGGCTGAATTCCGCCATTTCATTTGGCAGGATTGATCAGTACCTCTATCCATATTATGAAGCCGATCTGAAAGCGGGCAGGATAACGCCCGATGCAGCCAGAGAATTACTCCTGCTTTTTTCCGCCAAGGCTGTGGAGCATGTATTTCTTCTTTCCGAGCGCACCAGCCAGTATCACGGCGGCTATCTTGTCGTACAGGCTGCCATCGTGGGCGGTATCGATCGGGAGGGAAATGACGCTGTAAATGATTTGACCTACCTCTTTCTGGATGTGATGGAACAGTTCGGCCTGCGCGATCCCAACTATCAGGCACGAATCCACAAGGATTGCCCCCAGCCCTACCTGCGGCGGGTCGTCGAAGTGGTGCGGAAAGGAAACGGCTTCCCGGCGCTGTTCAACGATGAGGCCTCAATTGCCGCTCTTACTTCCCATGGCTATCCGCTTGCGGAAGCCAGAAATTACGCGGTTGTCGGTTGTGTGGAACTCGCCCTGCCGGGAAAGAGTTTCTTTTCCACTGACGCGGGACTTTTTAACCTGCCGCTGTGTCTGGAACTGGCGTTGAATCGCGGCCGTAGATTCGGAAAATTAACGCGCCTGGGCGTATCTACTGCAGATGCCCGGTCTTTCACGAATATCGATCAGGTCATCGCGGCTTTTCGGGCGCAGGTGGATTTTATGGTCGCCCGAATGATCGGCGATCTCCAGATGATGGAAAAGGGCAACCGCGATTATCATCCCACGCCGCTATCCTCCATGCTGGTAGACGGATGTATTGAATCGGGCAAAGACGTCACCGCCGGCGGCGCGCTATACAACTCAAGCGGCGTGCAGGGAGTGGGAGTGGCCGATGTGGCCGACTCTCTGGCCGCTTTGAAGGACGTCGTCTTCCGTAAGAAAAAATACACGATGGATGAAGTGCTTAAGGCTCTCTTTTCTAATTTCGAAAACACGCCGGTGTTGAGGGCGGAATTGCAAAAGGCGCCAAAGTTCGGAAATGATAACGCACTGCCCGACGATTACGCGAATCTTACAGCAGAGATTTACCATGACGCTCTGGGTAAGCACAAAAATATCCGCGGCGGGGCGTATGTCTCCGGTTTCTACTCAGTGACCTGCCATGTGGCCTTTGGAAAAAGAATGCCGGCGCTCCCCAGCGGCAGAGCCGCGGGAGATCCTCTTGCCTCAAGCATGGGACCATCCAATGGCAAAGACCGTCTCGGACCCACGGCGCTGCTCAATTCAGTTGCGAAGGTGGAACCCCGGTTTGCCATGAACGGTTACGCCCTGAACCTTCGTTTCGATCCTGAAACTGTTGCCGGCGAAAAGGGGGTAAACGTCCTCTCGGCGCTCGTGAAGGGTTTCTTCTCCCGGGGAGGCATGGAGATGCAGTTCAATATTCTGGATCCGGAGATGATGGAGGATGCACGATTCCATCCGGGTAAATATCCGGGACTTGTCGTGCGCGTGGCCGGGTATTGCGCGTACTTCGACGATCTCCCCGATGCGTCAAAGGCGGAGATCATTGCACGCACCCGTCTGCGGGCATGATAAGAGAAGGGATTATTTTCGTTAAATATTTAGAAGGTGAGGAAATATGGCGTCCACTAAAGAGGAATTTATAGAAATTATAAAAGAAATCCGTAAGGTGATAGCATCAGATGAATGTTCTGAATGTTCCTGCCCGAATATCCGATGCGAACTTCACGACGACTGCTACAATTGCGTAAGAGTATACAGGCATTTTGGTCACCATGTGCCCAGATGTCTTCAGTTCGTTTTAGATAAAAAGATTGCAAGCATGTCCCAAACAATCGAAAATGAAATGGGGAAAAGGCCTAAAACATCTGATGAATACTACGATTATTTAAATACCGTGATGCCTAAAACCGATATTTAACCAATCAATTTGCGGGCGTAAAAAACGCGCCGCGCGTTTGGGATGCTCTAAGAGCAGCCCCTGAAATATCCACTCCGTCAATCAATAATCGGCACCATTTGAGTTGCAGGATTTTCTTGACACGCCGGAACAATTTTCCTATGCTTGTTTGGCTATGATAACAAATATTTATCAGGGGAAAAATCGTCTTTTAAAAAATAGTTAGGAGGAAATATTATGAACAGATCCGGACGTCTATTGCTGCTGATGATTACGGCAGGGGTATTGGTTTTATTTGGTTGCGCGGCACATGGACCGAGCTTTAAACAGGTGGAGAACATACCGGCTGACAAAGTGGTAATCTATATTTATCACTCAGGCGGTTCAAACCATTCTTTTTTCTTGCATGCAAATGGTAAAGATATAACAGTGCTGAGAAAAGGCACATATTATCCCTTTATTACCGAACCCGGCAGGATAGAATTTACGGCTAAAACAATGGGAGCAACTTCTTTGATTCTCGACGCGAAAGCCGGTGAGACATATTATCTTAAAGGCAGCGTTCCCCCGGGATTTTCTCCAACACCGTCTCTGGTGGTGGTCTCCACGGAAGTCGGAACGCAGGAAATAGCAGATTGCAGGCTCATGCCTCCACGTTAGCAATTTATGATATTATCATTTTAAGATGAATGACAAATTATTATAAAAAAGGGCGAATTCAAGAAAAATTATTGTCTTGGCGGTATGGCTGGCGGCATGGCGACAATGCAGAAAGATATGCTGCCGGAAGTTGGAAAATCAATTGCTGAAGCTTTAAAGACACAACAAATAAACTAAATTTACAAAACCATGGCATTCACCAAGACGGCTTTCGTCAACAGGTGATGCCATGGTTGCGCCTTCAAATCGTAATTCACAGTTTTTTATTTTCTAAAAATATTCATTGGATTTTAAAGAAAAGTATTTTTCAAAAAAATGAAAGGAGACAGATGATGAAGAGATTTGCTGCTGCGATAATTATATTATTATTTGCAGTGGGGTTGGTCTATGCAAAAGATTACGTTGTTATGAAAAAGGCGGGTAGCTACACGGTTGAAGTAAAACTGGACAAGAATCCGCCAATTATCGGCGCCAATAAGATGGAGATAAGCATCAAAGATAACAAAGGGAGCAATGTAACCGACACCACGATAGTTGTGGAATATACCATGCCCGCTATGCCGGGGATTAGCCAAAGATTAAGAACTTATCCCCAATGAACATTCTCGACGAATATGCAACCTTTTAAACGGAAAATAACAATACAGAAAAGACAAATTAGCCGACTTAACATGATTATTTCCCTCTTGACTTTACATTCCGGTAGAGGCATTCTTCAGAGACACAAGCGTACATTTCTTTATTATAAGTAAACTCATAAACCTGACTTCTAACCTTAATGTTGTCGTTTTGTTGCTATCAGCAAAAGTCAATTAGCGATTTAATAAGGAAGTCTTAAGTCAAACTTATAAAAATAAATAGTCAATACCATCAACAGGATTTAAGGTTCAAATCAAAAGAAAGGAGGATTACTATGAAAAAGTTTTATTTTGTACTCATGGCTGTACTGTGTATCACGACACCATTTCAGGTATTTGCACAGAGTACAACATGGAAAATGGACAAAGCACACACCTCGGTAAAGTTTGAAGTAGAACACCTTACTATTTCATTTATTTTTGGGCAGTTCATGGCATTTGATGGCAGCGCTGTTTCAGACAAAAGTGATTTTACCGATGCCAAAGTTGATTTTACTGTTCAGACGAAGACAGTAAACACGAATGTTGAAATGCGTGACAAGGACTTGAGATCTCCCCGATTTCTTGACGCGGATCGGTATCCCCAAATGAAATTCAAAAGTACAGCCGTCAAGAAACTAAGTAAACAGAAATATATTCTTACAGGTTACCTAACAATCAAAGATGTCACAAAGTTGGTAAACTTCGACGTAACGTATAAAGGTACAGTCATCGATCCCTGGGGAAATACAAGAGCCGGTTGCCGGGCGATTCTTGTGATTAACCGTTTCGATTATAACGTTTCTTATAAAGAAAAATTCGGTAACAATGCCTGGGCTGTAGCGCCGGAGGTAAAAATCATTATTGATACAGAATTCACAAAAAACAAGTAATCATAGGAGATTCGGGGAGAAGATAAGATTGACGGCAATAAATCGATTGAGATCGAAATGAGAGCGGAAGCTTATTCATTTGAAAAGACTTAATCATTTAAAAGGAGGAAAAAATGAAAAAGTTAAATTGGAGCATAGGCCTGATGGCAGTTGGGGTTTTCTGTTTTATAATCCCCTCAACGTTTGCGGGAAGCGCGAAGGATGAAAGCTATTCACCGGAAATGAAGGCGAAGATTGAAGACACGAAAAAAGAACTGAAAAAATTCACCGATGAGAGAGAGTTGACAGCAAAGCACATGAAGACCTTTGATGAACTGGATTTCGTGGTCTTCAGCAATCAGGAATGGACACGGCTGCATGAAAGCCATTCAAAAGACGTTAAGGTAAACTGGCCCGATGGACACTCTACAAAAGGTATAGACAGACATATCGCAGACCTCAAAGCGATGTTCGTGTATTGTCCCGATACGAACATAAAAGTTCATCCGGTAAAAATCGGTTCAGGAGAATGGACCTCCGTGATAGGAGTGATGACTGGAACCTTCACCAAACCCATGCCCATCGGAAACGGGAAGTTTATCCAGCCAACCGGCAAGAAATTTTCCATCAGCATGTGCACCGTGGGACATTGGAAGAATGGTGTTATGATCGAAGAATGGCTGTTCTGGGATAATTTGACCTACATGAAGCAACTGGGAATAGCAAAATAGAAAGACATAAGGGTATTTCTGCATACTGGAAATCATTATTTAAAACGGTTTTCAGTATGCGGTATCCATATCGCTGCGTGCATAATGAAAAAGATTGGACGAAAAGAAGGAGTTCAATTTAACCACCGGCGGCGTCAAGGCAGGACAAAGGGAATCTCCGTTTTCCTCTTGACATTTCTTATCATGGATATCCTATATTTACCCCTATATTTACCCTGATATTTACCCCGTATTTAAAAGGTAAATATTTTAAAAATGATTATCCGCGATATACATAGACGCGTATGGATCATTACAAAGCAATTCCGCCAAAAGCGCGATGTACTTTCCCAATCCTTCTTTTGGTGTGTTAAATTCATCTATCGGCAGGATGGATACAGTATATTGACGTTTGTTTCTTGTTATGCCGACAAACAGTATCGGAATATTATATTTTATCGCCATCTTAAATGGAAGTTCTGAAAGATATATATTTTTGCCAAATAAAGTGTGATGATTAGATTCCCTTTTTTTTACAGGCACATCATTTAAAAAATTTATCCATTCCCTTCGAAGCAATCCGTCCTGAAATTGCTTTTCTTCACCTACGGCATAATATGGAAAAGAAGAATTTATCTTATATAATTTCGCGGAAGCATTGCAGACTTTATTTTTATAATCTGCGCTCGCGAATGATGAAACATCTTTTCCAAACGCCTCTTTAAATAAAAGACTTCTAAACATGGGTCCGAAATGCCCGGAGATTAAAATAACTCCCGTATCTTTATTGATGAGCTGCTGGACGTAATCTTTGCCTTCTATACAAACATATTTCATATATCTGCCGGCATTTTCCGCAAGAAGTTGGGGAAATATCCTGCCATAACTCTCACTCATAAAACAATTAAATATGAATATAATATTTAGTTGAGAATTGTTTATTGCTTTTTTATATCGGGCCAGGTTTCCGATTTTCGCTCTGCACCTGTAAATATTCCATAAGGTAATAACAACCAAAATAAAGAGAAAACGATATGAATTTAGCGGGATTCGCAAAGCAATTTTAAAAACAGCATTTTTCACTTTCTTCTTAAACTTTTCAATTGCATTCTTTATTATAGGGGTCATGATTTCCAAGTATCCAGGTTTTTTTGAGCATAGTATCTTCAATAAATATTATCAATTATTTTTCAGTATGGCAAAGAAATGCCAAAAATATGGTGATGCCATTTTGGTTCTTTTTGAAATCCTCTCAAGTCAGGCCGGGTCTTTTTGACCAGGCCTTTCATGATAGAGTCGATATGCTTCAGTCGTAAAATAATATTTGACTATGACGGCTCTTTAGTGTAATTTCATTAAACATAATTCATCTACGGAAGGCGATAAAAATCTAATGAAGCAAGAGTATGAGAAACCTGAACTTGTAGTGTACGAAGATCTTTTGGATATTACAGGGGCACAAGCCCCTTCAACTGTATAGCTTCCGTATTAGTTCCACAAAAAGATCACATGTCTTAAGTGCGCGACGGAGGTAATATTGAAGCCTCAATTATCATTTGAAGTCTTTGATAAATACCTTAAGGTTACTCTCTTTGGGGAGGGGAATCCATTCGCGCATGTTGCCGATATTAATAACATAATAATGAGCGTCAAGAAGTTGTCAGAGGAAAACAAACGCACAAGAATTCTTGTCGACGCGTTCAATATACCTAATGTGAGGGATATGCAAAAGTTATATATCGGCGCGCTGGTTGCCACTTTATTCGGAAATAAATTTAAGTTAGCGATGCTTAGAAAGCCGGAGCACATAAACAAGTATGCGGAGAACATGGCGGTAAATAGCGGAGCTAACGTACACGTTGACAGCAGCGAACAAAAAGCGCTTAGTTGGTTATTGACGTAGATTCGTAAACGATCTTCGCGCCTGTCAAATCGCTCTTTACGATTGGTTGATACAAAACGAAGGCCTAATTTTCAGACCCGTTTGATAGCGGACATACATGTCCGCGCTGCGCATTAATTTTTACCTGGTCTTACCCGGTCTTGCCCGTCTTACCGGTCTTGCCCGCAAAATACCTTGTCAAGTCCTTTAACTGCCGTTTGAGAACCGCCCAGACCCACCCAGAGCCAGTCAAAGAAATCACAAAAATCAGGGCTTATAATGCAGCCATGAAAAAAGGACGGACTTCTAAACCCGATAAACCCGAAATTCAAAAAGCAATCTGTAATAGGATTGCCGCGTCAAATAAATCTGTCCGCAGTATTCTCAGGGAATTATCAAAATCCATGAATGGGGTACCTGATCTGTCCACATTCATGGAATGGCTCAATGATGAAGAATTTGCACAGCAATACGCGCGGGCGAAAGAAGAGCAGTACGCGTTTTTAGCGGAGGAAATACTGGAAATTGCCGACGATGAAAGCCTTGATGTTGCCTTTGACGATAAGGGCAAGCCGTTTGTTGACAAGGAGCATATCACCCGTTCCAAACTCCGTGTGGATGCCCGCAAGTTGATTTTAAGTGAACTAAAGCCAAAAATATCCCCGGACAAAACAGGCGCGGGGCAAGGCGCGGAGGCAGGTATTAGCGCAACGGGGTGGGGAGCGATAGCGGGACTTTCCGATCTTGCCGACAGAACGCTTGTCAGGCCTATGGTTAACGGATTTAAAGGCATGGGCGATTGGGGAAAGGTTGGCGAAGATATTTTGAATCCCCTTGGCGCGGTCCATGATCTTGTAGGCACTTGGATCTGCACGGCCACGGCCAAACATTCCACCATGACACGCGCCGAAGAATCCGTCATGAGCAAATTAAGAACATACGCGCAAAAGAATCATCTGGGTTGGTGGGATTCATATTTCAAAAACGGGACGCGTCTGGTCAAGGAAATCGCGGGACAGGAAAACGACCTGCCGAAGTTCTACGATAACATCAGAAAGGTCTTGGTGGAACCGGTCATTAAAACATTCGATAAAGACCCTGAAGAGGCATTTCAGATTTATCTATTTGTCACGCAGACTTTATTCAAGGCGTATATGCCGGAATTTGTATTTAAGGAGATTGAATAATGGGAAATAATCCTTTTGAAGTGCCTCCGGCAATACCGGATATGAGCAATCAGGTTATGCAGTTCGGAGAAATGGGAATGCGTAATGATCAGCT
>Ga0074045_10001785_pt1 | contig 20454 bp, 18 predicted proteins | sample BogForMeECP23OM2_FD_94442 | JGI IMG/M metagenome (GOLD analysis project Ga0074045, IMG submission 94442) | Bog forest soil microbial communities from Calvert Island, British Columbia, Canada - Bog Forest MetaG ECP23OM2 | ecosystem: Environmental > Terrestrial > Soil > Wetlands ...
GGCGGCACGTCCTTCGATCTTCGGCGTTGAATCGCGTGTAACCTTTCGGCTGTTCGTGGATACCTATTACGAGAACGTAATTTCCAGCAGGAATTCGGGTGTATTTCCTATCCGTCTGAATCTGGTTGTTCCGTACCAAGGAGGAGTTATGGCAACAATTGCTGCGCCAAGAATCCAAGCTTCGAGTGCGACACCCGTCGCGCCGTGGTGGCATACCGCGCTGCTCGCAACGTTATTTCTGGGACTCGCGCTCAGCGGAGCGCTTTTTCAGCGGCACGCTCGCTCCGAGCCCGGAGGCCTGCAGCAGAACCCGCACCTCGTGCGGCTCTACCTTTCGCTCATCGCGATGGAGTGGGGACTCGTCTATTACGTGTGGAAGGGCTTGCACAGGACGGGAACGAAACTAAATGAACTGATTGGAGGGAAGTGGGCAAACATCAAAGACGTGCTGGTGGATGCCGGTCTCGCCCTCGGTTTATGGACAATCTGGAAGCTCGTTGAGACCGGCTGGGATCGCTGGCTTGGGACCGGCCATGCTGCGTCCATACAAACTTTGTTGCCGCAACGTGCGCTGGAGATTCTTCTGTGGATCGGGGTGTCGATGAGCGCGGGATTCTGCGAAGAGCTGGTTTTTCGCGGCTACTTCCAAAGACAGTTTCACGCCTATACCGGCAGTATTTGGTTGGCGTGCTTGTTGCAAGCCTTGCTCTTCGGAATTGGCCACGGCTATCAGGGGGCCGGTGCCTGCGTGAGGATCGCGGCTTATGGCGCGCTGTTTGGATTGCTGGCGTTCTGGCGCGGGAGTCTGCGGCCGGGCATGATCGCGCATGCCGCAACCGACATTCTCAGTGGCATCTTTGGAATTTAGTTGCGGATTCCAGCTGCGCTTTGGCAAGAGCGCGCACTGGTATAACTTTCTCGACGGATTGTTCTCTCGATGGACAGCACCTGTGAAACGGCTAGATGACCGACTTCAGCTCACTCTACAAGCAATACGCGCCGGATGTGTACCGTTTTGCGCTGTACTTGTCGGGCGAGCACGGCGATGCCGAAGACATCACTTCCGAAACGTTCGTGCGAGCATGGACTGCGCCCGAACCGATCAGAATGGAAACGGCAAAGGGCTACTTGTTCGCGATTGCGCGCAACTTGTTTCTGCAAGGGCTGCGAAAAAAATCGCGGCACGTGGCGCTCGATGAAAATTTACGCGCACCGGGAGCCAGCCCTTACACGCAGGCTGAGGGGAAACAAAAGATGCAGTTCCTGCTTGCGCAACTTCAGGAACTGCCGGAGGAAAGCCGCGCCGCGCTGCTGATGCGCGCGGTGGACGGAATGGCTTACGACGAAATTGCGCGGGCGCTGGGAATTTCGCTCGCGTCGGTAAAAGTGAAAATTCATCGCGCACGGCTCGCGCTGGCGGGAATCCGAAACCCCCAGCCAGGGCGGGATGCGAGTGGCCCCGAGGAAACAAAGTGAGGTGTCAGAAATGAATGTTACACGCGAAGTGATTTTGGATCTGTTGCCGGTATATCTTGCGGGCGAAGCAAGTCCTGCGACGCGCGTGTTGGTGGAAGAGTACCTGAAACAGGACGCAGAACTGGCACAGCGCATTCGCCTGCAAATAACGGACGGCTTGGCGTCCGCCGCGCCTTCCGCGCTTCCGCCTGATCTGGAGTTGCGTTCGCTCCGCCGCACGCGCAACCTGCTCGGCTGGCAGAAGTGGCTGTTCGGCTTGGGAATCACCTTCACCGCGTTGTCATTCAGCAGCGAGATTTCTTTTCGCGACGGTGGCATCAGGGAATTCCATTTCCTTTTCCGCGATTTTCCGGTTTTGTTCGGAACCCTTGCCGTGTTGGCGGTTGTCTGCTGGGTCGGCTATTACGTGATCCGGCGCCGCCTGCGCACGAGCTGAACTTCGCGGCTGCTGCGATCAAATCTCCCGTTCGACGAGTGCGATGGCTTCTGCCTGAATCGCTGGGTCGTCGCCAAATCCGGCTAGCCAATGCACGTCAGGCTCCCGCCGGAACCACGTGATCTGACGCTTGGCATAGTTGCGATGCGCCTGCTGCGCTTCCGCCAGAGCCGACTCTCGATCTACTTCGCCGCGCAAACACTGCATCGCCTGCTTGTATCCGAGCGAGGCGAGCGGGCGCGCATGGTCGCCATACTTTGCGAGAAGTTTTTCTGTTTCGGCGATGAGTCCCTCGTCAAACATTTTTGCCGCCCGCTGGTTGATGCGCGCGTAGAGAGCCTCGCGCTCCGGATTGAGTCCGAAACGAAGAATGCGAAAGCCGAGCAACGGTTCGCGTCCCTGCTGCCAAAGTTCGGTCATATTCCGGCGCGAGGTCTGGCGCGAAGTCCGGTGCGAGGTCAGACACACCTCGATCGCCCGGATCACCTTGGGAGTGTCGTTGGCGTGAATGCGCTCGGCGGCGGAAGCGTCGAGCCGACGCAGAATGCGATGCAAATGGCCAGGGCTGTGCTTCTCCGCTCGAGCGCGTAGTCGATCGCGCAGATACTCAGAGCGCTGCGGACCGGGAAAAAGCCCTTCAAGCAAGGCACGCAGATAAAGTCCGGTGCCTCCGCTGACGATGGGTAAACGCCTTCGCTGCTCGTTTTCGCTTCGATCGGCTGCGCGCGAAGGGAATTCGCGCTGGGCAATCTCGCGCAGAATTTGCCGCGCCTGGCGCGAATACTCCCCTGCGCTGACGTCGGCGAGTGGATCAACGCAATCGAGCAGGTGATGCGGAATTTCCGCGCGTTCGGCGGCACTGGGCTTGGCTGTGCCGATCTCAAATTCGCGGTACATTGCCACCGAGTCGCAGTTGACGATTTCTCCCTGAAATCGACGGGCAATCGCCAGTGCCAAGCCGGTCTTCCCGCTCGCCGTGGGACCAAGCACCACGACGACCAGGGGCTCACGATCCGGCTTCGGCAAACCAGGCAACCTCGGCAAGGTCAGCGCGCGCTCCACGGAATGTACCGCCAGTAGCGGATAATGGTGAGAATAAGGAGTAGCACCGCCATCAGAAGCAACCCAGTGGCTTCGGCGGCGTACGTCGCATGGTGATGCCGATGCTTGTTGTCCGGATGAGGATCGTCGGCAGGCTTCGGCGGGACGGGGGAGTTCACGCGGCTATTGTAGCTTTTTTCGGTCGTCGGTCGTTGGTCGTTAGTCGTTAGCGAACGTCGCGGGCAGATATCGCGAGCGAACGGTTGCACGAGGCATGACGCTGCGGCTGCGGAACTACGCCAGCAGTTTCGCCGCTTCCTTGGCGTAGTAGGTCAGGATCATGCTCGCCCCGGCGCGGCGGATCGAGATGAGCGATTCCATCATCACGCGCTCGCGGTCGATCCAGTTATTGCGGGCGGCGGCTTCGATCATCGCGTACTCGCCCGATACCTGGTAAGCCGCCAGCGGCAGGTCGAATCGGCGGTGAGCGGCGGCAATCACGTCGAGGTAAGGCAGGGCCGGCTTCACCATGATCATGTCGGCGCCCTCTTCGATGTCCAGTTCGATCTCGCGCATCGCCTCGCGTACGTTGGCCGGGTCCATCTGGTAGGACCGGCGATCTCCAAATTGCGGCGCGGAATCGGCGGCTTCGCGGAACGGGCCATAAAAGCCGGAAGAGAACTTCGCCGCATAAGAGAGAATCGGCGTATTTTCGAAGCCCGCCTGGTCGAGAGCTGTGCGAATCGCCCCGACCCGGCCGTCCATCATGTCGGAGGGCGCGATGACATCCACGCCCGACCGCGCCAGCGAAACGGAGGTGCGTGCCAGCAATTCCAGGCTTGCGTCGTTTACGATCTCGTACTCCGCGGTGGCAGGTGGCGCCGCCGCTGCCGCGCCCAACGACTGCGGTTCGGCTTTCACGATTCCGCAGTGCCCATGCGACATGTACTCGCACAGACAAACATCACCCATCACCACGACATCCCGCACCTCGCTCTTGATGGCGCGCGCTGCTCTCTGGACAATGCCCTCCTCGGCCCACGCGCCAGTGGCTACTTCATCTTTTTTCTCCGGCAGCCCGAATAAAATGATCGCGAGCACTCCGAGCGCGCGCGTCGCACGCACTTCTTTCACGGCCTCGTCCACCGAGAGGTTGAAGACGCCGGGCATGGAGCCCACTTCCTTCCGGATTCCAGTTCCGGGGCAAATAAAAAGTGGATACACAAAGGATTCGGGCGTCAACCGGGTTTCGCGGACCAGGGAGCGCAGAGTTTCAGTGCGCCGCAAACGGCGCATGCGGTTAGCTGGGAAGGCCATAGCACGGCAATTTTAGCAGTTGCGGCGGAAACCGCGACCCGCTCGATCACCGCTTGCCGTGACCGCTATCACGTCGCACCAGACCGCATTCATGGTCAGGGGCCTTACTTCGGTAATCTTTGGTAACCACGTCCGTGATCTAAACATCTGGTCGCGAACGTCATATGATGCAAGCTGGTGTCTCGAAACCACATCTCGGCGCTCCTCTCGGGAACTGGTCTGCTGCTGGCTTTTGCTCTGGCCCCGGCCGTGTTTCCCAGCGCCTTTTTTCGCGCCGCCATGGGGAACCTGGTTCCGCTTCTGGTCTTGCTGGCTGCTTTCGCCTTCTCCGCCAGAAACGCTCTCGACAGCCGCGGCCATACCCGGCTGTTCTGGGGCCTGATGGCGATCGGCATGGCGATGTGGAGCTTCAACCAGGCAGCCTGGGCATGGTTTGAGGTGATCGCGCGCCAGCCACTTCCCGACGCCTTTTTCGGCGACATCGTGCTGTTTCTACACGTTGTACCCATCATGGCGGCGGTGGCCATTCGTCCCCATCAAACCGATGAGCGCGATGGCATGCTGCCCAGCGCTTTGGACGTCTGCATCCTGCTGGTGTGGTGGATCGTGGTTTACGCCTTCTTTGTTTTTCCCGAAGAATACCTGGTCACGAATATCCCGGTGTACAACTTGCGCTGGGACATTCTGTATCTGGTCGAAGGCGTCATGCTGATCGCCATTTCCGCTTCCGCATTCTTCACCAGTTCCGGTCCGTGGCGCGCCCTCTATCGCAACATTTGTTTCGCCAGCATTCTTTATACTTTCGCCGCGGAAGTCATGGATTCCGCCATTGTGCGCGGCATCTACCACAGCGGCGGGATTTATGACGTTCCCTTCCTCGCTGCCGCGCTGGCCTTTCTGTGGATCTGCATCTCCGGCCGGCGCTGTCTTGGTGATACCCAGAGGATGCCCGCGAGCCCCCACGTCCGCCGCCCCGTGACTCCTCAACTGGCGAAGCTCGCTTTGCTCTCTCTCCCGGTGATGGGATATTGCGCGCTTTTCCTGAGCCACGAGCAGTTTTATCTGCGCCAGATTCGCTTTACCGTGGCCATGAGTGGCGTCGGCGTGCTGGCCTTTGTGGTTTGCCTCAAACAGCACCTGATGGACCAGCGACTTCTGCACTTGCTCAAGGATTCGCGCAAGAGCTTTGACAATCTCCAGCGCCTGCAGGGACGGGTGATCCAACAAGCCAAGCTGGCTTCGCTCGGAGAACTGGTTGCGCTCGCCGCCGGCGAACTGGAGTACCCACTCTCGGCGATCCTGAGCAGTTCCGAACGCATGGCCGCCAGCAGCAATCTGAGCCGTGAGCAACTGGCGAACGCGCAGAAAATCGGGCAGCAAGCCCGGCGCACTCGCGAACTGGTCAATGATCTGCTCGCCTTTGCGCAGCAAACTCCGGGAGAAAAGAGTCCTCTTGAACTGAAGCCTTTGTTACAGCGCGCGCTGCAGATGGAAGGGTTCAAGCTCGAAAACAAGAGGATCAGCCTGACCGTGGAAAGCGACGACAAAACCCCGTTGCCGCGCGTCCTCGGCAACGCCAATCAGTTATTGCAGGCGTTTCTTCAGATCGTCGAAAACGCAGTGGATGCATTGCAGGAGGTGGGCGGTGGACGCCTGCAAGTCTCGCTGTGGCGCGAAGGCAATGAGGTGGCAGTCCAGTTCGCCGACTCCGGCCCCGGCCTGCGCAATCCCGAGCGCGTTTTCGATCCTTTCTACACCACCAAGCCGGTCGGCAAAGGCACCGGGCTCGGACTAAGCGCCACCTACGGAGTAATCCAGGACCACAAGGGACAGATCACCTGCTTCAACCGCCCCGAAGGCGGAGCTGCATTTGAAATTCGGCTACCCGTGCTCAAAGTGACCGCGCCCCTGGCCGAAGTTGCCCGCGCATAGATCGCGTGCGTGTAGGGCGAGCGCCCGCGCCCGCCTCCGCTCTCTACCCTCCGCTCGCTACAATCGCATCGGCTACTCGCGCCGCCTCGACCGCAAAGCGCACATCGTGGGTCCGGATGATGTGTGCCCCCTTCAAGATCAAAAGCGCTTCCGCCGCCAGCGTTCCGTAAAGCCGATCGTCAACCGCCGCGTCTTTACCGTCGCGCGCCAGCATTCGCCCAACAAATGATTTTCGTGACACTCCCGCCAGCAGCGGAAATCCCATTTGCTGCAGCTCGGTGAAATGCGCGAGCAGCGGATAATTTTCCTCGAAACGTTTTCCGAATCCAAACCCGGGATCGAGCACCAGGTGATCGCGCTTGACGCCCGCCAGGGTCGCCGTTTCCGCCCACTGTCGCAGATCCCGTTTCACCGCCAGCACCGGATCGCCAATCGGCGGCAATGCCGCCCACTCCGCCGGCCGGCCGCGCGTGTGCATCAGCACCGCTCCCACTTTGAGTTCGGCCAGCGTTTTCGCCATCTTTGGATCCCATCGGAATCCGCTCACATCGTTGACCACCTCGGCCCCGAGTTCCACCGCCGCCCGCGCCACGCTGGCCTTGTAGGTGTCGACGCTGACTACTGCCGCCGGACGTCGCCGCTTCAAATCGCGGATCACCGGCAGCACCCGCCTCCGCTCTTCTTCTTCCGAAACTGGTTCCGCTGCTCCGGGGCGCGTCGATTCTCCACCCACGTCGATGATGGACGCGCCTTCGTCCAGTAACTGCTCGGCACGAAGCACGGCCTTTTCCGCGTCGATGAAGAGTCCGCCGTCGGAAAACGAGTCGGGAGTTACATTTACGACGCCCATAATTAGGGTGCGCCGCCCTAACTCCAAGACGCGAGAGCCTACATTCCACTGAAAGATCGCCCGCATATGGGTGCCATTCTAGAACGAGTTGATTTTTTGCGGATGCTACAATCCAGCTAATGTCTCGCCGGCGGTCAGTTGCGCGTCTCGTTCCGATCATCCTTCTGCTGGTTGCGCCGCTGCTGGCCGCACCCGCTAAGCCGCTGCCGGAGCGCATTGCCGCCGTGCTCAGCGCCCCCGACCTTGCCCGCGGCTTCTGGGGAATTGAGGTTGTTTCGCTGCCGTCCGGCCCGTCCGACAAAGCGTCCGATAAAACGCTGGGCAAAACGCTGTACTCGCAAAATGCCGACAAGCTCTTTACTCCGGCCTCGAACACAAAGCTCTTTACGACCGCTGCAGCGCTGGCGCTGATTGGTCCCGACTACAAGTTCCGCACCACGGTCGAAACCACCGGCACTCTCGACCGCTACGGCCGGCTGAACGGAGATCTCGTGCTGGTCGGCCGCGGCGATCCCAATCTTTCGGGGCGCGAACTTCCCTACGACCTCAAAACGCAGCGCAACGACGATCCCATTCAGGCCCTGGAAGCTCTCGCCGACGTGCTCGTGCAAAAAGGTGTGAAGTTCATCGATGGCGACATCGTGGCAGACGACTCTTACTTCGCCTTCGAACGCTATGGCGAAGGTTGGAGCCAGGACGACCTGGTCTGGGGCGACGGCGCTCCGGTTTCCGCGCTTACCATCAACGACAATGTCGTATTTGTGAGCATCCTGGCCGCCGATCGCGCCGGAGAAACGGCGTTTGTCAGCGTCAAGCCCTTCGCCGATTACTATCGCCTCGATAATCGCGTTATTACCACGCCCGCCGGTACTGGCCGCAAGCTCTCCATCAACCGCGAGCCCGGCTCTTTGGTCATCACGCTCTGGGGCAACATGCCGCTGGATGACAGCGGCGCCAACGAAGCGTTGGCCATCGACGACCCCGCCGAGTTTGCCGCCGGACTCTTTCGGCAGTTACTGGAGAAGCGAGGCATCGTTATCTATGGGAAGCAGCGTACACGCCACACCGAGCTCGCCAGCCTATCTACATTCAGCGTGACTGCCCTCGCGCCATCACATGGAGGCAGCGACGGCCGAAGCAATGACGAGCAATCGCGCCCGCTGAAGACTAATGAACCGATTACGCTCGCCAGTTACGAATCGAAGCCGCTGTTGCAGGATATTCGCGTCATCAACAAAGTCAGCCAGAACCTGCACGCCGAAATTCTGCTGCGCCTGCTGGGCCGCGAGCGCGGCAACGCCGGAACCATTGAAGCGGGCCTCGAAGTTCTTCACGGATTTCTGACGCAGGCGGGAATCTCGAGCGACGAATACAACTTCTACGACGGCTCCGGACTCTCGCGCCAGAACTTAGTAACTCCGCACGCCATCGTCGAGTTACTGAGTTATTGCTCAAGACAGCCGTGGGGCGGCGACTATAAGGCGACTTTCCCGCTCGCTGGTGCAGATGGCTCGCTCACCGAACGTTTGACATCTCCCCGCCTGCATGGCCGTATTATGGCCAAGACGGGCTCGCTGGGCGGAGTGAAGGCGCTCTCAGGCTATGCGACGACTGATGCCGGGCAAGTAGTCGCCTTTTCGATTCTCTCCAATAACTTTAACCTGCCGACAAAACGAGTTACCGACGCGATCGATGAGTTAGTCCAAGCGATTGTGGATGACGCGCCGTAAGGTGTAGCGCCGCCGTCTCGGCGGCTATCAACGACATAGCCGCGACATAGAAGAACGCTATTGGATAATTCCCATCCTCTTCCCCACGCGTTGCAGCACTTCGAGCGCCTGCTGCAATTCGTCTTTCGTGTGCGTGGCGGTCATGATGGTGCGCACCCGCGCTTTGCCTTCGGGAACGGTCGGAAATGCGATTCCGGTTCCAAGCACTCCTTCTTTGAACAGCTCGCGCGAGAAATCCATAGTCAGGCGTCCGTCGCCAATGATGATCGGCGTTATCGGAGTTTCGCTCGCGGGAGTCGTCTGGCCTCCTATGTTAAAGCCGAGCAGGCCGAGTTCTTTTTTCCAGAAGCGGGTATTCGCCCAGAGCTGCTCCATCCACTGCGGCTCGGTTTCAAGAACATCGAAAGCGGCAATGCAGGTCGCCGCAACCGACGGTGGATGCGAAGTTGAAAACAAAAACGGCCGCGCGCGATGATAGAGAAAATCGATCAGATCGCGCGTTCCGCAAACATAGCCGCCAAGAGCGCCAATCGCCTTCGATAACGTGCCAACCTGAATATCGACGCGCCCGTGCACATTGAAATGATCGATCGTGCCGCGTCCCTGGCGGCCAAGCACGCCGGAGGAGTGCGCGTCGTCGACCATCATGATCGCGCCATATTTCTCGGCGGCATCGCACAGACCGGGCAGCGGTCCAATGTCGCCGTCCATCGAGAACACGCCGTCGGAGATCAGCAGCTTCTTTCCTGGCTCGTTTTTCACGCTGGCGAGCTGCTCTTCGGCGTGGGCGACATCCTTGTGGCGGAAGACGAGAATTTTCGCGCGTGAAAGGCGGCAGCCGTCGATGATCGACGCGTGATTCAGTTCGTCGGAAATGATGAAGTCCTCCTTCCCGAGAAATGCCGAAACCGTTCCCGCGTTGGCTGTGAATCCGGACTGGAAAACGACGCAGGCCTCGACGTTCTTGAAGCGCGCAATTTTTTCTTCGAGCTCCATGTGAATCTTCATGGTGCCGGCGATAGTGCGCACCGCGCCCGATCCCACGCCATACTTGCGCGTGGCTTCGAGCGCCGCCTCGCGCAATTTGGGGTGGGTCGTGAAGCCGAGGTAATTATTCGAGGCAAGGTTGATGACCTGCTTGCCGTCGAAGGTGCACACTGGCGCTTGTTCGTCATCGAGCACGCGCAACTTGAAGTGCGTGCCCTTGGCCTTGAGTTCGTCGAGTTGATCGGTCAGGAATGAAAGCGGATTGATGCGGGTTACGGTTGGCATGGCTTACCTCGGATTCAGGTTTCGTCCGTCTTGAGACCTAATAGTTTAACTCGCGGTTCGCTATCCCGCCTTGGGCTGTCCGATGGCCGCAATCGTTCCCTTGGTGGCGCGCAGATAGTCGGCGGGCGCAATCAAAATCTGCAATCCGCGAACTCCGCCTGAGATGGAAACCACGTCGAACAGTTCGATGGTCTCATCCACAAACACGGGAAAGTCGCGCTTGGCGGCGAGCGCGGTCACTCCGCCGCGAATGTAGCCGGTGAGCGCTTGCAGTTCTTTTACCGGGACGAGTTGAATTTTTCTTTCTCCCGCAGCCGCTGCCAGTGCCTTCAGGTTGAGCTCCTGATCGCCGGGAATCACCGCCATCGACACTCCAGCGCGGTCGCCACGAGCGACCAGAGTCTTAAAAACCTGCTCCGGAGGCAATCCGATCTTGGCGGCAACGGTTTCGGCGGCGAGGTCGTTGGGATCGACCTGGTACTCCCGCAGTTCGTAGTGGATTCCCATCTGGTCGAGCAGGCGTGCGGCGTTAGTTTTCTGAGCCGGTTTCACGTTGTATAGTGTCCAATCATCGTCGGTCTGTCATTTTGGAAGGAGGCTTATCGTGCGTCTGCTACTCCATTGGATTCTAATGGCTCTGGCCGTATGGATCGTTGCTCACGTCGTGCCGGGCATCAGCGTAAGCGGACCGGTGGCGGCGCTGATCGCGGCCCTGGTCATCGGCCTCGTTAACGCAACTCTGGGCTTGGTGCTGAAAATCCTTACCTTTCCGCTGACACTGCTTACGCTCGGTCTGTTCTGGTTCGTGATCAACGCGCTCATGCTCGAGGTGGCGGCGGCATTCGTGCGTGGATTCCAGGTGCGAGGCTTCGAGGCGGCTTTTCTCGGCGCTATCGTCCTCAGCATTGTGAGTTCGCTGTTGCAGTGGCTGATCATGCCAAGCCGGGAACGCTAGGAAGATCTCGCGGTTCGCGGTTTAAGACAAGTTCGCGATTATATGGACCGCTCGCGCAGCGCTGCAAAAACCCTCTGCACTTGCTGCTCGGTGGCCGCGAGCGATCCGGAGTTATCGATGACGAAGTCAGCCGCTTTGATTTTTTCCTCGTCGGGAATTTGCGCGGCCATGCGGCGCGTTACTTCCGCCCGGGCCGCGTCTTCCGAGATTCCTAACCGGCGCGCCAAACGCTGAATGCGCTGTTCGGGATGGCAGGTTACGACGATCAAACGGTCGAAACGGTCGCCCGCTCCCGCTTCGAGGATGAGAGCAGCTTCGACGATCGCAATGGCGTTCGGATCCCGCCGTCCGATGTCTTCCATCCATTCGTTTTCCTCAGCGATCACGGCGGGATGAACAATCTCGTTCAATTCCTTGACCCGCTGTGGCGCACCGCCCGCCGTGCCAAACGCTACCTCGGCCAAGCGCGGACGATTGATGCTTCCGTCGGGATTCAGGATTTCTCGACCAAAGCGGCGGACGACTTCCTCATAGACTCGGCGACCGGGCTCCATCAGCCAGTGCGCCACGGCGTCGGCCTGAATCAGGTGGGCTCCGAGTTTGACAAACATCTCGCCCACAGCGGACTTGCCGCTCGCGATGCCACCGGTAAGGCCGACTTTTAGCAAGGGATGCTCATCGTCGATTCGTATCAGGGCATCGCTTTAGCGATGCCGCCACTTCTCGAAATCGAACGCCCCTTGAGGGGCTGCCGCTGCGTTCGGCTAAACCCGAGACAACTCGGGCTGCCTGAGCCGGCGCCGGAGCATGGCGGCTCTTACCGTGTTGGCCATCAGCATGGCGATGGTAAGCGGGCCTACGCCTCCGGGAACAGGCGTGATGGCTCCAGCGACTTCGGCTACCTCGGGATGCACATCGCCCACCAGGGTTGAGCCTTTTGCTAAGAACGTCTCCTCGCGCTTCTTGTTTGCGACCTTGTTCCAGCCAAAGAAAAAGTCGAATTCCTTTCGATCGGTGATCCGGTTGATGCCGACGTCGATCACGGTGGCTCCGGGTTTGACGTAGTCGCGCGTGACCATGCCGGCGCGGCCAATCGCCGCGACCAGAATGTCGGCGCGGCGGCAGACTCCGGGCAGATCGCGCGTCTTCGAGTGGCAGACGGTGACCGTGGCATTCTGATTCAGCAGCAGCATGGCGACCGGCTTGCCGACAATATCGCTGCGTCCGACCACCACGGCTTCCTGCCCGGCAACTGGAATCTGGCTGCGCCGCAGAATTTCCATAATGCCCGCCGGCGTGCACGGCACCAGCCCCGGACGCTGCGTGGAAAGGTAGCCTACGTTCATGGGATGGAATCCGTCCACATCTTTGGCGGGATCGACCGCCAGCAAAACCTTCTTGGCATCGACCTGCGCGGGCAGCGGCAATTGCACCAGGATGCCGTCAATTTCATCGCGCTGGTTCAAATCGGCGATCAGTGCCAGCAGCTCTTCGGTGGTTGCGCTTTCCGGGGGCGTGTGTTGTTCGCTATAGAGGCCAACTTCCTCGGAACTCTTGACCTTGCCGCGAACGTAAACCTCGGATGCGGGGTTATGTCCCGCGAGCACCACCGCCAAGCCGGGGCGCAGTCCCGACGACTCCAGACTTTTCACCTGGGCGGCAACTTCGGCGCGGATTTCGCTGGCTATTTTCGTCCCGTCGAGAATCCTGGCTGCCATCGTACCTCGCTTCGCGGTGCGGTGATTTGAAAACCGATTCTATCGCATCGGCCCCCCTGGCGCTCCGCCGATGAAGAATGTAACGGAGTTGTTTTTGAAGCCTCCGAACGAGGCCGTGCAGGTTATGGCGGGCGACATTACAATATTGTCTCTATGATTTCGCAGGATCTGCTCGATGTGCTGGTCTGCCCGGTTTGCCGGAAGTCGGTGGTTCTGAACGCAGACGGCAAAAGCCTGAAATGTGGCGAATGCCGCCGTGTGTACCCGGTTCAGGACGACATTCCAATCATGCTGGTCGAGGCCGCCAAGATTGACGACTGATGGCAACCGGCCGACAGCAGGCGAACGATGCGGTCTGAGCCCTGAGCCCTAACGAGCCAGCCTGGGACGGACGACAAAGTTCGGTTTCTTCCGACCGAAAACGACATTTAGTGTCAATCTGGCAAACGAATGCCGTTGTTATGTCTACCTCCGGCCGCTGCGTGAATCCCCACAACCTTTTGTAAATTCTTGGGTTCTAAGAACTTGAGGCACGGAGAGCCGTACTTGGGGTGCACCAAAGTTACGGCATCACGATTGCATGTAACGAATCCAGTTGCCGATGAGTCTAATTAGGCAACAGCTGGGGAGGCCGAAGGTGAGAATGGCCATGAGAGAGCAATTTACGGTGACCGAACTGTGCGCCCTGCGCAACGATCTGATCCAGGGCGGCATGGTAGATTCCCGCGAAGCAGCCGAACTGCTGCAGGTTTTCCTGGCCGGGCGGGGCTACGGCGTTTCGCAGACGGCTGCGCTCGATGCCGCCGGACGCGTCGAAATGGCGGGCTGTTCCTTGCCGGTTCTCCAGCGTGAGCTTGAAAGCCTCGCACTGGTAATGTGAGTTTCGCGTACAACAAGGCACGAGCGACTAATACATAGATATTGGGATCACGAGGTTAACGGGAAACCGATCTAGCTCAACTCAGCGATCGACGGTTTCTCAACGCGAAGCGCCGGGCGTAATCGCCCGGCCTTTTGTATTTAGCGTAAGCCCTGGGATTCGCATCAGGGCATCGCTTTTAGCGATGCCGCTACAACGCCAACGGCGGACCCCCTTTAGGAACTGCGTTAGCGGTGCTGAAACTCGGGCGAGCCGATCACCAGCGCGGTCATGGTATTGAGGGTGCGCTTGGGATCGTCGAGCGCTTGCGCCGCCACCTGCGGGTCGTCGAGCTGCCGGCGAATCGCCTTCTGCGTGGTCGCCGAAACCTCTCCGTTCAGCAATGCGTTTTCCAGCAGCAGCAGGGCCGTTTCCTGTCCGCGCTCAGCTTCGGAATCTGCGGGATTCGCGCGGGGAAAGCCGCGGCTGGTCAATGTGCCTAGCGCCAGCAGTCGTCCGGCGTCGAAATTCGTTCCGCCGACCTGCCCGTTACTGAGCGCGAGGGCGTAGTTCATGCGGTCGATCAGCGCCTCGGAATTCATCCAGGTTGATTCCGTCATGGAATAGCCAGTCGGCGGCACCATCTGGTAAAGCGGCATTCCCATTTTGTTCAGAATGCCTAGCAGGGGGCCGGGATTGTTGAGGTCGGTACCCGTGGCCCGCAGCGACGAGACCACAAATTCAAACGGCGTTTTAACTTTGGCGCGGTAAGCCTTCCCCGACCAGAATTCGGGCGACTTGAACAAGGTGCGGAGAACTTCGCGAATGTCCCCGTCGGTCGAAAGAAATTTCTGCGCCAGACGATCGACCAACGCCGGGGGAGGATCGTCGGCCACGAAGCGCATGGCCAGTTTTCGTGCTATGAACTTGGCCGTATTCGGATGATGCGCCAGCATGTCGAGAACCTGCATCCCCTCGTTCATCCCATTCTCGGGAATGGTCTGCCCGAGCACGACTTTGTCTCCCGGATCGTGCTTCTTCGGATCGAATTGAAACGTGGCCCCCTGTTCGAGTGGTTGGATGGTCCAGCCGGTTAGCACGCGCGCCAGTTCGGTCACGTCGTGCTGGGTGTATCCGCCATTGACGCTGAGCGTGTGCAACTCCATCAACTCGCGGCCGTAGTTTTCATTGAGTCCCGGCACGGCTGCGCCAGGCTTGCCTTTGTTGGCCGCAACCGCCGCGGGCGATTTTGGTCCCATGCTCAACCAGTTATCCAGATAGAAAAGCATGGCGGGACTCTGCGCGGTTGCGACCAGCAGGTCTTTGAACTTACCGAGGGCATGAGACCGGATCACGTCGCGTTCATAGGCCGTAACCAGGTATTGGTCGGCATCCTTATTGAGGTAGACATTAAAGTGATTGAACCAGAAATCGGTCATCACCTCGAGCAACTGGCGCTCGCTGTAAACCGCGCGCAGCAGCTTCGCCTGTTGCAGTTCGTTGATCACAACTCCGACTGGCCCGGTCATGGCGAGGAAGGCTTCGCGCTGGTCGGAGGGAAACTCGGCGAGCAGGCGGTCGCGTTGCGCTCCGCGAATGATGGTGGCGAAGAGGCGGCGCTCATCGGGCTGCAGCGCGAGAAACGCTTCCATGCGCTTTTCTTTCGGCAGCGCGAGAATGCCGTCGGCCTGCGCGGTGACGATGTCTTGATTCTGCTTATCCATTTTTGCCTTGGTGTCGGCATCGATAATCTTGCCATCGCGGGCTGCCTGCTCCTGCTTCTGCCGCTCGGCGAGAATGCTGATCTGCACCTCGTAGATGGACCGCTTCAGCGGATCGGTGGGCAAAGCAACCTTTCCCTCGGCCGCCTGCTTGACCAGATTGTTATTGGGAAAAGTTTGTATCAGGTCGCGGGTCGACATGCGCAGCGTGCGAAACGGGCCCAACTTCCCATCCAGCAAGCTGTCGCTGATCTCTTCGGGATGAAGCTGCTGCTCGATCCAGTCGTTGACGTCGGTGTTCATCACCTTCTGCAGATCCCCGGGACGCGGGCCAAAGGTCAGCCGGTTTAGAGCATGAAGCGCGCGCTGCTCCTCGGTAAGTTTGCCGGCGGGCGGAGCGGCTCGCTTGGTCGCAGTCGCGCGAGAGGAGTCAGGGGCAGACTTGCGCCTCGTTGGCGAGCTTGTGGGTTGCTGGGCGAGCGCCGGAGCGGCCCCGACAATTCGGAGCAGGCAGCAAATCAGTGTGGCACTGAACATGATCAGATGAGTTTTCATAGCGCGCGGACCTGATAGCAGTTCTAACACGGTTGGGGCGCGAAGGTCGCCATCAGGCGGCCGGAAATCCTTACCCGGAGAACCTCTCGGTGCCCGCCAATCGATAGTCTTTCGACACCGCTTTTCGGTACCTTCGTAACTCTCAGTGGGGCAGCTGATAGCGGTATTCTTAGTTCGATTCTCCCCCTGTTCTCAGCCAAATTCATATCAGGCGTAGTGCGGCTTGTCACCGCGAGGCGATAGCAATGGCGACGATGTTTGGCCGGTTCGAGATCCAGAGTGAACTTTCGAAGTCCGAGACCGCTTTTATTTATAAAGCGCTGGACGCGGAAACCAACCAGGTGGTAGCGCTTAAGACGCAGAGTCTGGAGCCACTCGGCGAGCGCGCCGATGCGTTTGTGGAAACGCTGATTGCCGAGGGCGAGAGCACGCGCGATCTTGCCGGACAGAATATCGTTGTGCTTTATGGCGCGGGCGAGATCGACGGCCAGTTCTGCGCCGCCATGGAGTACATCCAGGGCAACAGTATCGCTACCATGCTGGCGCGCAAAGAAGGCTTCTCCATCTGGGATCTGCTCGACATCACGCGTCAGGTTTGCGCCGGACTGGAACAGGCCGCCGCCAAAGGTGTGACCCATTGTTCGCTCGAGCCCGCCAAGATCTTGGTGCAGTGGGATGGGTTGGTTAAACTCCTCGGCTACGGCATCTCCAACATGAGCTTGATCGAAGCGGAGTCGGGAAAAGGGTTGGGACGGCTTATGCCCTATTGTTCTCCCGAACAGATTCGCGGAGAAGCCATCGACCTGCGTTCGAACCTGTTTACCCTGGGCACGATTCTCTACGAAATGGTGGTTGGTCGGCAGGCGTTCGATGCGGCCGATCCGGTGACGCTGGTGGGGCGAATTGAGAATGAGATGCCTGCCAGTCCGTCGGCGGTGAATCCCAAGATTCAACCGGCGGTGAGCGCGCTGATTATGAAAGCGCTGGCGAAAGATCCAGCGGAGCGTTATCAGAGCGCACGCGAACTGGTCGAGGATCTGGAAAAGTGCAAGGACAACGGCGGCGGCAAGAAAGCAGCCCCGGAAGTAAAGAAGGCCGCGGCGGTCGCCGTGAGTAGCGTGGATCGTGCGGCGGCAGCCAGCAAGTTTGTCTCCTCGGCAGCGAGCGCAGCCAAGCACGAGCCTTCCACTCCGTCCGTTGCGCCGAAGGTGGTTGCGCCGAGAGCGGTTGCGCCCAAACCTGCTGCTCCTATTCCCTCGGTTGCTGCTGAACCAGTTTCTCGCAAGCCGGTCGCTCCGCGGGCGGCAGAATCCGCAGCCGAAACGAAAACCGCTGCTGCGGCCGCGGGCGCGGCTACAACATCCGGAGGCAGCGCCACGGAATTCGTCGGGGCTGATTTTGGAGTGAGCTCAGCGGCAAGCGTCGATTCGAACGTCGACACGAATTTTGATGTAAATATTGATTCGGACTCCGATTCGGCATCCGACCCAAACGCGGACCCGAATTCGGGCGCGCGTTTTATTAGTGACTTTGAACTGAGTGTTCCCGAGTCCCAGGCCGCGCCGAGCCCGGTGTTGTCGGCCGCGGTGGTAGAGCCGGAATCCAAACAGGTTTCGCCGCGGGTGGCCGTCGATCCAATGATGTCGGGGTCGGCGTCGGCGTCGGCCTCGTCGAGTAGAAGCTTCTCCGATCTGGAGGAGATGCCTCCGCTCAAGGAACCGGTGTTCGCCCCGCCTGCTCTCCCCGACCCGCCCGAACCGTTGCCCCTCCGTGCTCAAGTGCAGATCTATCCCAAGCTGGAAGAGAAACCAAAAATCCAGCCGCGCGAGGTTGCGGAAAAGGCGATGCATCAGATTGCCACCATCCCTCCGCGACTGATGCTCTTCTCGATTTTGGGTGCAGTGGGTGTGATCCTGAGCGTTGCGCTCGCGGTGTTTTTTCATGTGCGCTCGGAAGATGATGGCTCGACGGCGGCTCCGCGCCCGGCGAAGGCCGCACACGCCAGCTCGACCTCCTCTTCAACCCAGCCTGCCGCTGCCACGCAAGCGCCTCTGCCCATCGCAAAGCCAGTTCCGCCCGCGCCACCGATTGCGGATTCGCAACCAAACCTGAAGGTACGCCCGATCGAAAAACGCAATGCGAACCGGCGTGCTCCTGCTCCGGCTCCCGCTCCAGTCGTCGTTACCGGCCAGGCGCTGATCGACTCCAACCCGCAGGGGGCGCAGTTTCAGGTCGATGCAAAAAGCGATCCGTCGTGGGTTACGCCCTATAGCTTTGCCGAACTGAGTCCGGGTAAGCACATCGTATCGGTAAGCAAGTCCGGCTACACGGCTGACATACGGTCGCTCGATGTGGTTGCCGGCAGTAAATCGTCTCTCATGATCCATTTGGCGCCGGCCAACGCCCTGGTGGTGGTAAACAGCACTCCGCCAGCAGCCAACATCGTCATCGACGGCAAGCCTACGGGAAAAGTCACCCCGGCCCAGTTCGCCGTGGAAAAAGGCAGCCACACCGTTCTCTTGCGCAAGCAGGGATACCTGGATGAGACGGTCACGGCCGATCTCGGTCCCGCCCAGAATTTTCAGTATGCGCCGGTGCTCCGGGCGCTCGGCAACGCGGGAGACATGCGGACCGTGGGCAAGCTCGACCACCTCTTTGGACGCGGCGGCGACAACGCCGCCGGCATGGGCACCATCCTGATTCACACCCAGCCGAAGGGCGCACAGGTAGCTATCAACCAGCAGATTGTGGAGAAGCTGTCGCCAGTCAGCGTCATGGTCGGACCGGGGAACTACATTGTGGACATCACGCTGACCGGCTTCAAGCCAGTCCACAAAGTTATCAGCGTCGACAAAGGCGGCAAGACGCCTATCGACGAAATTCTCGAGCGGCAATAGCCAATTCGGCGTCTCTATTGACGACGGTCTTGCGGCGTCCACCTTCTGCTTTCCATTATGCAACTAAACCTCGGGACGCCGAATCTCTGACCAATTCGGGCCGTCCTCAGGAGTCATAGTTTTCTCCAACCAACCTGACCCGGTCGTTCGTCGCCGAGAGAAGTGATGGACATCACAGTCCGCGAATCCAAACAGGTCCAGAATAGGCGTAGTCATGAGGAAGTGATGTTGCCCCCACCCACGCCCGGCAAGGTGAGTCCCGAGCTGTTGCAGGCTCTTCACGATATCAAATCGGTTCAGCGATTTGGCAAAGGCGCCACGCTCTTTCACGAGGGTTCCGCAGCGACGGGAGTTTATCTGGTGGAGGGCGGCGAGGTTCGAATCCTGCTGCCGGACGGGCAGAATCAATCGCAAGTTCTCGAGGTCGCCGGTCCTGGAGCCATCCTCGGGCTAAGCGAGAACATGAGCGGCGAAAGGCATCGCATCACCGCTGAAGCGGGCAGCCAAACCACGGCGGCATTCGTCCCGCGCGAGTTGTTCATAGAGTTCTTGCGGGAACATGGCGACTTCTGCATGGAGGTGGTGCGGCTGTTAAGCGAAGACTTGCAGGCACTCTATCACAAATTCCGGAGTATCAGCGCCCATCCCGGGCGTCCGCGGCACCGACCTCTCGGCGAGCAGCTGAATTAGCTATCAGCTGTCAGTTACACCCTCGCTTCCCCGCTCGACCCAAAAAAGGAGCCACACTCCCGGCCACCACCGTTTGGCTTTTTCTGAGAGCTGACCGCTGACCGCTGCTTTTTCTAGTTTGCCTTGAAATTGACCGTAATCTGCGTCTGGATTTCGACGGGCGCACCATCGAGATAGTAGGGTTTGTATCGCCACTGGCGTACGGCTTCGAGCGCCGCCTGGGCAAGAACCGGAGATCCGCTGAGCACTTTTGGATTTGTGACTTTGCCCTCTTTGTTAATCGTGACCTCGATCTGTACCGCGCCCTCAGCATGAAGCCGAAGCGCGGCTGGCGGATACTTGGGTGTTACCCGCTGGATAAGCAGTCCCTGGGATACGCCTTGGGAAACCTTTACAGCCAGCGCAGGCTGAGGAATATTGGACGACGCCGAAGACATCAGGCCACTCAGGTTGCTCTCATTGGCCGATGCAACCACGGCCGGGCCGGGAAGCGGAGGCGCGGACTCCTCGTCCTGAGCTTGCTTTCTGGCAGGCGCTGCGTTTGACTTCACGACGATTGGAGCTGCCTCGGCTTTCTGAGCTTCCGGCTCGGAGTTCGCGGTGCCCGTCTCAGCAAGGTTTGTCTGAGCCGGGTTTGTCTCAGTAACTTTTGTCTCCGCAACTTTTGCCTCGATGCGAGTTGACGGAGACTTGCCCGCGCTCGTAGACAGGTTGCCGGGCGCTGCCGCTGTCGCCGTCTTGGGAGCTGACGGTAGGGTTATCGGGCTGGCGGAGTCAGGCGTGGGTTTTGCCAGCGCTTCCACCGGAGAAGGGTCGGGCGGCAGGGCAGGCTTAGACTGCCCGGTGCCCTGAAGCGCGCTGGCGGATCGCGAAGTTGGGCTAGGCTTTACCAAGTAGCCATAGCCCATGTAGCCGATCGCGGCTAGCGCCAGCACAGCCGCAGCCACTATTAAAGTCTTTTTGCTGCCCCCCGCGCCGTCGGAATCGGCTTCGCCCAAAGCGGCA